>OHZB01000127.1_pt1 | contig 22485 bp, 20 predicted proteins | sample 1580351 | NCBI WGS metagenome assembly OHZB01 (sample SAMEA3882512, study PRJEB24775) | human gut metagenome | biome: human-associated habitat; feature: intestine environment; material: feces | place: Netherlands | collected 2009/2010 | reverse complement strand
ACGCGACCGACACGACGCCTTTGGGCAGCACCTCGACCGGGCGCGCAAGGCGCAGGCATCGTGCACCCACGGCGAGCGAAGCGGCCCGGATGTTGCCGCTTGCGAGCGTAGCGAAGGGGTGCGTGGCATCGACGACGATGCGCGCGCCGGAAAGCTCGAGCTCCATGTCGGCCTCGTCGAGCCTGCCCGCATGCACCTCGATGCCCGGAAGCTCGCCCAAAAGCTCGCCTCCGTACTCGGTTGCCGCGTAGGCACGGGCGGGGATGCCCGCCCCGCACGCCCATTCGCACAGAAGGCGGCCCTCGGTGGTGCCGGCGAAGATGCGCAGCGCCGGCGCGGATGCGGGCGCCGTCACTTCGGGCCGCCTGGGCGCGTGATCTGGTAGAGCAGCGCGTTCATAATGGCGGCCGCCACGGTCGAACCGCCCTTGCGGCCCCTCGCGACGATGGCCGGCACGCGTCGCGCGAGTAGCTCCTCTTTCGCCTCGACCACGTTCACAAACCCAACCGGCACCCCAACGACGAGCGCGGGCGCGATCTTCCCCGCGTCCATGAGCTCGGCGAGGCGCAGAAGTGCTGTCGGAGCGTTGCCGACGGCCACGATGAGCGGACCCTCGATGCCGCAAGCTTTGTCCATGCTCGCAACGGCGCGAGTCGTGCCCGCGGCGCGCGCTGCCGCGGCGACATCAGGGTCGGCCATATAGCACACGGCCTGGCAGCCGATCTTCGCGAGCGCGGGCTTGCTTATGCCTGCGAGCGCCATATTCGTATCGGTGAGCACCGTGGCCCCTGCGCGCAGTGCGTCGAGCGCACAGTGCGCGGCGTCATGGGTGAACACGAGGGAATAGGCGTACGAGAAGTCGGCAGTGGTGTGGATGACCCGCTTGACTACAGGGGCGTTTTCCGGCGGGATGTCCAGCCCGCGCTGGGCCAGCTCCCCGGCAATAATTTTCATGCTGGTGCGTTCAATATCGGCGGGCAGGTGGTGCTGCGGCATCATTGGTCATTTCCCCTTTCGGTGGGCTGTGCAAGGCCCATAGCCGCATACACGGCGGCCAGATCCAGGTTATGGCGTACCCCATCGGCCAGCAGATCCAGCTGCTGGGTACGGTATTCCTGCATGGAGATCGGCGCTGCCGCGGCGGGGTCAATCCCCTTGCGGCGGCAAAGATAGGCGGCAAACTGCTCGGTCAGCTCGCCGCTGTCAAACAGGCCGTGCAGGTAGGTGCCAAACACCTGGCCCTGCACGCAGCCTTCGGGGGTGCCGTCCGCCAGGGTGCAGAACGGCGCGCCCTGCACAGTGGTGCGCCCGGTGTGAATCTCGTACCCGGTCAGGTGCGCCCCGGCAAAGGGCTCCGCCGTCACGGTCGCCTGGCTTTGGGTGCGGCGCTTTTCGGCGGCAAAGGTGGTTTGGGTGGGCAGCAGGCCAAGGCCGCGCAGGGTCTGCGGGCGGCCGCTCTCGGTGCCTTCCGGGTCGGCCAGGGTCTGGCCCAGCATCTGGTAGCCGCCGCACACCCCCAGTACCGGCGTGCCGCGCCGGGCCAGCTTGCTGATGGCTGCTTCCAGCCCGCACTGGCGCAGCCACAGCAGGTCGTCCACGGTATTTTTTGTACCGGGCAGGATCACGCAGTCCGGCGTGCCAAGCTCGCGGGTGGTCTGCACATAGCGCACGCCAAGCAGCGGGTGCTGCTCCAGCGGCATAAAGTCCGTAAAGTTGGAAATATGCGGCAGCCGCACAATGGCAGCATCCAGCGGCTTGACGTCATTTTTGACCTGCAGCCGGTCGGAAAGCGAATCCTCGTCCTCAATATCCACCTTTAAGTACGGCACAACGCCAAACACCGGCAGGTGGGTTTTCTCTTCCAGCATGGCAAGGCCGGGGCGCAGAATTCCCACATCGCCGCGGAACTTGTTGATGATAAGCCCTTTGATGCGCGCCCGTTCGTCCGGCTCCAGCAGTTCCACCGTGCCAAACAGCTGGGCAAACACGCCGCCGCGGTCAATATCACCCACCAGCAGCACAGGGGCATCCACCAGCTTGGCCAGCCCCATGTTCACGATGTCATCGGCTTTCAGGTTGATCTCTGCCGGGCTGCCCGCGCCCTCGATGACGATAATATCAAAATCTTCCGCCAGGCCGTTGTAAGCCGCCAGAATATCGGGGATGAGCTGTTTTTTACGGCGGAAATACTCCGCCGCCGGCATCTGGCCGCGCACTTCCCCGTTGACGATCACCTGGCTGCCAATATCGCTGCTGGGCTTGAGCAGAATGGGGTTCATCCGCACATCCGGTTCCACCCCGGCTGCCTGGGCCTGCACCACCTGGGCGCGGCCCATTTCCAGCCCGTCACGGGTCACAAAGCTGTTCAGTGCCATGTTCTGGCTTTTGAACGGGGCCACCCGCCAGCCATCCTGGGCAAAAATGCGGCAGAGCGCCGCGCACAGCAGGCTTTTGCCTGCGCCGCTCATGGTGCCCTGCACCATAATACATGTTGCTTTGCTCATTTTAGTACCTCCCGCATGGTCTGCAGCAGCTGTTCGTTTTCCGGCGCGGTGCGCACGGCGGTGCGGTACCAGCCGGCGCGCAGCCCCGGGTAATTGCCGCAGCTGCGCAGGCAGACGCCCCGCTGCTGCAAGGCCGCACCCAGCGTTTCCGGCGCACGGAACAACAGGTAGTTGGCGCTGCCCTCGATCACCTGCAGCCCCAGTGCCCGCAGCCCGGCCGCCAGTTTGGGACGCTGGTCGGCAATCAGGGCGCGGACGGCATCGGCATAGGCGGTTTCCCGCAAAGCAGCAGCGCCCGCAGCCTGCGCCAGGCTGGATACCCCCCACGGCTGGCCCGCGGCCTGCATTTTGGCCAGCAGCGCCGTGTTGGCGCACAAGGCATACCCCAGCCGCACCCCGGCCATGGCGTACAGTTTGGTGAACGCTTTCAAAATAACAAGGTTGGGTGCGGTTTGCAAAAGCGGTTTGGCCGTCAGGGCATCCCGCTGCTGCAAAAAGTCCAGAAAGCACTCATCCACCACCAGCACGGCCCCACAGTCCGCACAGCGGCGCACCAGGCGCTGCACCAGCTCCGGCGGGGTAATTTGCCCGGTAGGGTTATTGGGCTGGCACAAAAACACCAGGTCAATGCTCTGGTTCACTGCCTGCACAAAGGCTTCCGTTACGGCAAAATCATCGGCCTCATGCAGGGTTTTCCGCTTTACTTCGCAGCCAACGCTTTCCAGTGCAGCGGCATACTCGGCAAAGGTGGGGGCGGGCAGCAGGGCGCGGCGGGGCTTGAGCGCCCACACCAGCCGGTAGATCAGATCCGCCGCCCCGTTGCCGCACAAGATCCACGGTTCCGGCAGCTGTTCCGCCCGGCTGAGTGCCGTGCGCAGCTCCCGGCAAAGGGGGTCCGGATAGCGGTCCGCAGTGGGCAGAGCCGCAACGATGGCATCCGCCACGCCCTGGGGCAGGCCAAGCGGGCTGACATTGGCCGAAAAATCCAGCGCATCATGCCCAAAGCGGGCGCGGTAGCCCGCCCAATCACCGCCATGTACCAGTTCCATTCCGTTCTCCCCTTTTCGTTGTTACATCGCCAGCACCAGCAGGCGCAGGGCAATGCCCAACACCAAAGCCAGCAGGCTTTCGGCATACATCATGCGGTCGGCCCGCAGAATATCCTTTGGTTCCACGGGGCGCAGCGCATCCCCGATGGTGGGTTTATCATAATACTCGCCAAAATAGTAGGCGGGGCCTGCCAGCTGCACGCCCAGGGCACCGGCGCAGGCACTTTCGGTCTGGGCGCTGTTGGGGCTGGCATGGTTGCGGCGGTCCCGCCGCCAAATCTTCCATGCGCCGCGGACACTGCTGCCGGTCAGGGCGGCAGCGGCCACCCACAGCAGCCCGGCCAGGCGGCTGGGCAGATAGTTGGCGGCATCGTCCAACCTGGCAGCGGCACGGCCAAAATACAGGTATTTCTGGTTTTTGTAGCCCAGCATGCTGTCCATCGTGTTGATGGCCTTATAGGTCAGCGCCAGCGGCGCGCCGCCCAGCAGCATGTACAGCAGCGGGGCAATCACGCCATCGCTGGCGTTTTCGGCCACGGTTTCCACAGCGGCTTTGGTCACGCCCTCCGCCGTCAGGTTTTGGGTATCGCGCCCCACAATGCGGGCCACGGCCTTGCGGGCGGCGGGCAGGTCCTGCTTTTGCAGCTCTTTGTACACATTACGGCTTTCCTGCGCAAGACCCTTAGCGGCCAATGCTTGGGCGCACCAGAACATCTGCACGGCAAGCCCCGCCAGCGGGTGCAGCGCCGCCGCCAGCCTGCACACCAGCGCTGTGATGAGGAACGTGCCCACCGGCAAAACGGCAGCCAGCACCGCCCCGCCGCAAAGCTCCCCCTGCGGCGTTTGGGGAAATTGTGCGCGCAGGCGTTTTTCCAGCGCGGTGATGGCTTTGCCCATCAGCACAACGGGATGCGGCAGCCAAGCCGGGTCGCCAAAAATGGCATCCAGCACAAAGCCACCCAAAACGGCCCAGCAAATCAGCATGGTAACTCCTTTGTATACTGCACGGTTTTGACCACGCGCAGGTTTTTCTGGTGTACCCAATCGGCGGCATCCAGCACAAAGCCGCCCGCCGCGGGAGCACACCAGGAATAATAGTTTTTATGGGGCACGGCGAACCGTTCCAGCGCCGCCATCTGGGTGCCGCCGTGGGCAACGATCACCAGCTGCGGTTCCCCCGCCGCCAAAGCGGCATCCACCAGCGCGGCAAATGCTGTGCAGACACGCTGGCAGAATTCCGCCTTGCTTTCCCCACCCGGGCAGCGGCCTTCGCAGCCGGTTTCCACCCAGGCACGGTACTGGGGGTCGTGCTCCATCTCCCGGTAATTGCGGCCCTCAAACACGCCAAAGTCCATCTCTTTCAGCCCATCCGCCACAACCAGCTCCGCATCGGGGAAAAGCACTTCCGCCGTCTGCCGGGTGCGCTGCAAGGAAGTAATCATGACCGTTTTGGGGGCAAAATCCGCCCGGCGCAGCTGGGCAAGGCCCTGGGGGCACAGCGGTACATCCCGCCTGCCCTGGTAACGCTTTTCCAGGTTTTCCTGCGTTAAGCCGTGGCGCAGCAGGTAGATCAGCATGGCGGCAGCTCCCCTTTCAGCACGGTGGGCAGGCCGCAGAACATCTGCACCACACAGTCGGCCCGCTCAGCCAGCAGGCAGGCAAGGCGGCCGGCGGCTTCCCGCGCGGCGCGCTGGACGGGGTCAATGGGCACCACGCCGCCGCCAACCTCGGTGGCCGTTACTACGTCATATTGGGCAAGCTCGTCCGCAAGGGCGGGCAGGCTTTCGGCATTGGCGGCAAGGGTCTGCACCTCGTAAATCTGCCGCCCGCCAAAGGGTTTGGCAAAGGTACGCTTGCCGCTGTACAGCGGGCCGGTAATAAACAGCATGTTACAAAAACCCCTTCCACTGGCAAAACACAAGGGCCGCCAGCATATACAGTTCCGCTTTTTGCAAAAACCACCCGGCCAGGTCCCCGGTAATACCGCCAAACTGCTTGATCGCCACACGGTGGTAGCGCCACAGGACAAACCCTGCCACCAGCGCCAGCACGCCGCCGCCCAGGGCAAAAAGTGCCACTGCCAGCACAATGCTAAGGCATCCCAGCACCCGGCGCACCGTGGTGCGGTCCGCCGCCGTGGCAAATGTGTGCGCAAGGCCGGTATTTTTGGCCAGGGGAAAGGCCGCCACTGCGTAACCGGAGCAGGCACGCTCCAGCACCAGCGCCAGCAGCCAGACAGCCCCCACCTGCGGGGTAAACTGCACGCAGCAGCACAGCGCAAAGTAGGCCACAAAGTAGCTGCACAGCCGGATCACGGCGAACGCGCCGCAGTGCGGGTCCTTGAGAATATCGAGCTTTTTCTGGGTATCGCCATAGCTGCAAAGGGCGTCACAGGTATCGGCGTAACCATCCAGATGGATGCCGCCCGTGACCCAGATGGGAATCAGGCAAAAGCCCGCCGCGCGCACCATGGCGGGCAGCGGCAGGCTGGCGCACACGCACCACAGCACGCCGCACAGCACCCCCACCAGCGGGAAGGCACAGAGCGAATACCGCATGTTTTTCTCGTTCCAGTCAAACTGCGGCACCGGCACAGCCGAGAACATGGCAAATGCCACGGCGATCGTCTGCAAAACTGTCATGGGCGTTCCCCTCCTTTGTAGTACACCGGCAGGCCGCACACCACGCGGCAGACGGCGTCGGCTTTGGCGGCAACGGCATTGTTGACCATGGCAAGGGCCTGCAAATAAAGGTCTGTCTCCCCGGCATAGTCCGCCCCGCCACTGAATACCTCGTTGCTGACGATGATAAGATGGTTGCATTGTGCGGCGATTGCCTCGATCCCCGCCAGCATTTTTTCCGCCGCCTGCTTGGGCGGCAGGCAGCTGCCGTCGGGACGGTACAGCTCATTGGCGGCCAGGTTGCCCAAATCTTCCAGCAGGGCGGTGCCCTGCTGCGGCAGGCGGACAAGATGCAGGTTTTGGGGGCATTCCACGGTAGCAAACTGTTTTTGTGCCCGCATGGCGCGGTGTTTGGCCACCCGCGCGGCGCACTCGGCGTCCCACACCTGCATGGTGGCAAGGTAATAGCGCGGGCCGCCGCTCTGCACGGCAAGGTGCTCCGCATAGGCGCTTTTGCCGCTGGCTGCGCCGCCCAGTACCAGCGTCAGCATTGTGGGGTGTACGGCGCAATGCCGCCCTCCGCAAAGGAATAGCAGCCGCAGTAGACGGCCAGAGCCATATCCCACAGCGGGATGGAAGCCACCGCGCCGGTGCCCTCGCCCAGATGCAGGTTGGCGGTGATGAGCGGCGCTTTGCCCAAAGCATCCAGCACCATATGGGCGGCAGGCTCCGCCGAAACATGGCTGGCAAACACCGCCTTGGCCGCTGCGGGGCAGAGCCGCACCGCGCACAGCGCCGCCACGCTGCTGATAAAGCCATCCATCAAAATGGGCACACCCTCCAGCGCGCCGCCCAAAAACACGCCGCACAGCCCGGCAATATCAAACCCGCCCAGCTTGGCCAGCACATCCAGCGGATCAGCGGGATTGGGCTGGTTGCGGGCAATGCCGCGCCGGATCGCATCAATCTTGCGGGCAAGCCCTGCATCTGAAAGCCCGGCCCCGCGTCCGGTCATGCTCTGCACGGGGGCACCCAGCAGCACGCTTGCCATGGCGCTGGAGGTTGTGGTGTTGCCAATGCCCATCTCCCCCGTTGCTAACAGTTGAACTCCCTGCTGCTTTTGTCCGCGCACCAGCGCAATGCCGCAGCCGATGGCCTGCACGGCCTGGGCGCGGGTCATGGCCGGGCCGCAGGTAAAATCTTTGGTGCCGGGGGCAATGCGGCAGTCCTGCACGCCGGGCACCGGGGCACCGGCAATGCCCATATCCACCGGCACAACGCTGCAATGGGCGGCAGCTGCCATCTGGCACACGCTGGTGCGCCGCGCGGCAAGGTTTTGCAGCACCGCGCGGGTCACGCTGGCGTCGGTTTGGCTCACGCCCTGGGCCACCACGCCGTTATCGGCGCACAGCACCAGCACGGCGCGGCGGGCAAAATCCAGCTCCGGGGTGCCGGTCAGGGCGGCGGCGTCCTCCAGCATGGTTTCCAGGCTGCCCAGCCCGCCCAGCGGTTTGGCCAGCGCGGCCCAATGGGCGTGCGCCGCGGCGCGGGCAGCTTCATCGGGCGGGGTGATGGTTTGCAGCCGTGTGTTCAGTTCAGGTTCCGTCATACCGTTCTCCCTGTTTTTGTTTGGGCATACTGCGCCGCAGCCGTTACAAAGCGCTGCGGCAGCGGGGTGCCCGCCCAGTATAGATGCGGGAACCCCGCATACAGATGCCCGTTGGCAAAGCCGCAGTCCCAATGGCGGCCATTGGCTTTTTGGGCGGCAAAAGCGGTGCCGTTGCAGGTGGAATCCCAATGGTGGAACTCATGCACGGGCACCGGCTCCCCTGCGCGGAAGAGCATGCTGTCCGCCTGCGGGGTGAGCGCGGCATAGCCAAAGCGCACCAGCCGCCCCACGCGGAACCCCTGCCCCGGCAGCACACCCGCCATGGGGTGGGCGGTTCCGGCGTCATCTTCCAGCGTTTGGCCCAGGTACAAAAAGCCGCCGCATTCCGCCACGGTGGGCAGGCCGCGCTGCACGGCGGTGTTTATGGCGCAGCGCATGGCGGTGTTGGCCGCCAGCTGGGCGGCGTACAGCTCCGGGTAGCCGCCCGGCAGGTACAGCCCGCCGATATGTTGCGGCAGCGCGGCATCCCGCAGCGGGCTGAAATAGCAAAGCTCTGCGCCTGCGGCCTGCAGGCTTTCCAGCGTTTCGGCATAGGTAAAGCAGAACGCTTCATCCTGTGCCACGGCAATGCGCACGGTGGGGGCTGCGGTCTGAACCGCAGGGGCCATTGGGGCCGGGCGGTCAAACAGGGCCAGCAGCCGCGGCCAGTCGATATTTTTTTGCGCAGCGGCGGTCAAAATCTGAATTTTTTGCTGCAAATCAGCAATTTCGCCCGCGGTTTTCAGCCCCAGGTGGCGGCTTTCGATGGCGGCATCCGGCATGGGGGGCAGAAAGCCCACCACCGGCAGGCCGGTTTCCCGTTCCAGCATGGGGGCCAGCAGCTTGTACAGCATCTCGGTGCAGTCGTTCAGCAGAACGCCCGCAATGTGGTGCGGCGTACGGAACGCTTTTAAGCCTTGCAGCTGGGCGGCCAGCGTTAAACTGGCCCCCTTTGGGCGCGCCACCAGCAGCACCGGCAAGTCCAGCACATCGGCGGTGTGCCAGGCGCTGGCGGCAGCGCTCACGCCGCCAAGGCCGTCATAATAGCCCATGGCACCCTCACACACCGCGCTGCCATGGCCCGCCGCGCCGCTGGTGTACAGCCGTCGCACGGTCTGCGGGGTGGAGAAAAACAGGTCCAGATTGTGGCTGGGCACCCCCAGCACGGCGTGGTGAAACATGGGGTCAATGTAATCCGGCCCGCACTTGAACGCGCAGGGCTCCAGCCCGCGGGCTTTCAGGGCGGAAAGCAGGGCGCAGGCGGCGGTGGTTTTTCCGCTGCCGGAACTGGGCGCGGCCAAAAGCAGCTGCAGCATTCTCATTCCCTCACGATCAAAAATACCGGGTTGTTGGCCATCATCAGGTGCAGGCTGCCTGCCGCCTTGCTGCGGCTTACGGCAATCTGGGTCACCTGTGCGGCCAGCCCGTGGGCGGCCAGGGCGGCAATACTCTGCTGCAAGGTTTCCAGCGCAATGGCGGCGATACAGAGCCGGGTCTGCGGGTTGGCGGCCAGGGCGGCATCTACAATGGCCTGCATATTGCCCTTGCTGCCGCCGATGAAAACAGCATCCGGCGCGGGCAGATTTTGCAGCGCTTCAGGGGCTTTGCCCGCGATCAGCGTTAAGTTACTGGCGGCAAATTTGGCCTGGTTCTGGCGAACCAGTGCGCAGGCATCGGCATCACATTCCACCGCGTACACCTGACCCATGGGGGCGGCCAGCGCCATTTCCACGCTCACGCTGCCCGTTCCGGCACCGACATCCCACAGGGTATCAGTGGGGGCAACGGCCAGCTTGGCCAGCGCGGCGGCGCGCACCTCCTGCTTGGTCATCGGCGTTTTGCCGCGGATGAAGGCTTCATCCGGCAGGCCGGGCACGCGGGGCTGCGGTTTGGGGCAGGGCTCCACCAGCAGCACGCTGAGCGGCGCAAAGCTGCCGCCCGCCAGCGTTTGCACCGTATCGGTGATGACCTTTTGCTGCGGGGTGCCAAGGTTCTCACCAACCGTGGCCTGCACCGCGCCAAAGCCTGCGGCGGCTAGAATCTCACACAGCGCGGCGGGGCTGGTATTGCGCCCGCCCGTCAAAAAAAAGGTCGGGCGGTCGCTCCGGCACTCTGCCGCAGGGGCGCAGGCACATCCGTGGGCGCTGACAAGGTGCCAGTTCTGCCACGGCCTGCCCAGCGCCGCGGCCAACAGCTGTACGCTGGAAATCCCCGGCAGCACCGTTACTTCCGCCCCCTGTGCCCGCAGCTTGGGCACCAGCGCCGCAGCACCGGAATAAAAGCCGGTATCCCCGCTGTAAACCAGCGCGGCGGTCTGGCAGGGCTCCGCTTGCAGGCAGGCCAGCACTTCATCCGGCTGGTAAATTGGCTTGCGGTTGGGGGTACAGCCATCCGGCAGGTTTTGCAGCAGCCGCTTTGCCCCCAGAATCAGCCCTGCCGTTTGCAGGGCCTGCAAGCCCTGGGCAGTCAAACTGCCGGGCAGCCCGCTGCCCATGCCAACCAATGTAATCTTCATAACAGCTCCCTGCATCGTTGCAAAATTTCTTCGGCGGTCTCGCCGCATTCCTCCGGGCGGCGCAGCACAACCAGCGCAGCCCCGCTTTGGGCAGCAGCCTGGGCTTTCTCGGCAAAGCCGCCCGCGCTGCCGCCGTCCTTGGTGACAAGGTAACGGATATGGAACTGCTGCATCAGTGCAAGGTTCAGTTCCAGCGTAAAGGGCCCCTGCATGGCAATGATGTTGCGGTGCGGGATGCCCGCGCCCTCGCACGCCGTAATGCCCGCCACAGTGGGCAGCACCCGCGGGCATCCAGCCCGGCAAAGGCCGCAAGCTCCTTGGCGCCGGTGGTGAGCAGAATATTGCCCTGCGTTGCGGCCAAATACTGCGCGGCCTGGGCGGCACTGCCCAGCACCACACTGCCCGCGGGCAAGGTGCTGGCGGCGCGCAGCAGGCGGTGGTACTCTACCCCGGCTGCGTTGGCAGCGGCGCGGATGTTTTTGGTGGCTTCCACCGCGTAAGGGTGGGTGGCATCCACACAAAGGGCTGCGCCCTGCAAAAGCTCCGCCATGGCGCCGGGCAGCAGGCGGCCGGAATGTACGGTAATGCCGGGGGCCTGGCCCTGTTCCTCGGCCCCCAGGTCGGTTGCCACGCTGACGGTAACGGCAATGCCCAACGCGGCAGCGGCGCGGGAGAAATCCCGCCCTTCGGTTGTGCCGCTGAACACAACGATCCTCATACCCCGTGGTACCCCCGCGGCGTTACCATCCACCCGCTGACCTGGTGGGTGGCGCTGTTGCCGATGAATACCGTGGTGAACATATCCACGGTGGTGTGTTCCAGCTCGGCCAGTGTCATCTGGCTGCTCTGCTGGCCGGTGCGGCCAATGCTGCGTATCACACCGCATAAGGTACCCGCCCCCTTGCCGTTTTGCAACAGGATGCGAACCGCCTTTTGCAGGTAATCCGGCCGCCCTTTGGAGGAGGGATTGTACAGCGCCACGCAGAAATCCCCCATAGCGGCGCAGGCCAGCCGCTTTTCAATCATCTCCCACGGAGTCAGCCGGTCCGAAAGGGAGATCACGCAGAAATCATGGGCCAGCGGTGCACCCAGCACGGCGGCACCGCTTAATGCGGCGGTCAGGCCGGGTACGACCTCCACTTCCACATCGGGGTATTCCGCCGCCAGCTCCAGCAGCGGGCTGGCCATACCGTACACCCCGGCGTCGCCGGAGCAGACAAGCGCCACTGTTTTGCCGGTCTGGGCCGTTTGCAGCGCCCAGCGGCAGCGGTCAATTTCTCTGGTCATACCGGTGGCATAGGTTTCTTTTTCCGGGTACAGGGGGCGCACAAGGTCGATGTAAACGGTGTAACCGCACAGCACATCAGCCTCTTGCAACGCATGGCGGGCCTGCGCGGTCAAAAACTGGGCATCGCCTGGGCCAAGGCCCACAACGGATACAAGGTTACGCTTCATCGGTTTTCCATCTCCAATCCGGGGCAAAGGGGCGCACGGCAGCGGCAAAGGTCACGCCGGTATGCGCATATTTGGGCAGCAGCAGCGTGCCGCCGGAAGCCAGCACGGCGGCGCGCTCGCAGACGTTATCCACACCCGTCACTCCCTGCACAAAGCGGGAGGCGCTGAAAGTTCCGGGCACAGCGCGCAGCTGGGCGGCGGAATAAAAGCTGACCAGCCAGCCGTGGCTGCGGCAGAACTCCAGCAGGCCGGGTTCGTTCTGTTTCAGGTCAATGCTGGCGGCGGCGGTAATTCCGACCGGGGCCAAATTTGTATCGGCGCAGAACGCTGCAAACGCGGCTTCCAGCTGGGCGGCGGTGGTACCGCGCTTGCAGCCAACGCCCAGCACGCCAATGCGGGGGATCAGATGCAAAGCGTTCCCCTGCGGGGTCATTGTCAGGGCAAAATCAGCGCCAGACGGTTCTTCGGCTTCCGCCACACCGGCGGGCGGGGTGCCCGCAATGGCCCAGGGGGAAGCATACCGCACCGTTTTGCCGGCCAGCAGTGCCCCGCTGACGAATTTAATGCGCGGGGTTTCCCACACAGCGCAGTTTTGTTTTTTGGCCCACTCATCCACGGCAAACAGGCCGTTGGCATCGGTCGCCGTGGTGATCACCGGCACCGCATCACAGGCGGCAGCCAGCCGGCAGGCCAGGTCATTTGCGCCGCCCAGATGGCCGGAGAGCAGCGGCACCGCAAAGCGGCCGCATTCATCCAGCACCACAACGGCGGGGTCGGTGGCCTTGCTTTGGCAGTGGGGCGCAATGGCCCGCACCGCAATGCCCGCCGCCCCCACAAACACCAGGGCATCCGCCGCGGCAAACTGCTGGGCCGTCCACCCGGCCAGCGTCACCCCGCCCAGCCCGCAGCGGCTGACGGAGCCGGGGCAGGTTTGGGCCAGCTGCTGCGCCAGCGCCAGCCCCTTGGCCGTAAAGGCAAGATACGCACAGTTCACGGTTTGGTCCCCTCGCGGTATTCGGTGGTAAAGGCGGGGTCGTACAGTTTGCTGCGGGCATAGCAGCGGCCAAGGAAATCCCCCACCACGATCAAGGCCGTTTTGGTAATGCCCGCCTGCTTGGTGCTTTGGGCCAGGGTGCCAACGGTGCAGCGCACGGTTTTCTGCTCCGGCCAGGTGGCCTTGTACACCACGGCGGCGGGGGTGCTTGCGGTGTATGCCCCCTGCAGCAGTGCTTCCTGCACTTTATCAATTAAGCCGATGGAGAGAAAAATCACCATGGTAGCGCCGTGGCTGGCCAGGCTGGCGAGCTTTTCCTTTTCCGGCACGGGGGTGCGGCCCTCCATGCGGGTAATGATGACCGTCTGGCTGACGGCGGGCAGCGTGTACTCGGCGTTCAGCGCGGCGGCGGCACCGCAAAAGCTGGAAACACCGGGCGTATCATCGTAAGCAATGCCGTCGGCGTCCAGCGCGTCCATCTGCTCCCGGATGGCCCCGTACAAACAGGGGTCCCCGGTGTGCAGCCGCACAGTGGTTTTGTGTTCGGCTTCCATTTGGCGCATCACGGCAAGCACCTGTTCCAATGTCATTTCAGCACTGTTATAAATGGCGCAGCCGGCTTTGGCCAGCCCCAGCAACGCCGGGTTGACCAGGCTGCCCGCATAAATAATACAGTCCGCCGTTTGCAGCAGCGCCGCACCGCGCCGGGTGATCAGATCCGGTGCGCCGGGGCCTGCGCCCACAAAATGTACCATACCTCATTGCTCCTTTTTCTGCCAGCTTTGCAGCAGCTGGGCGGCGGTCTCAGTCTGGCCCAGCGGCCCGGCCTGGTTGGAAAACAGTACAGCCCCCACCCGGAACGCCCCCGCCACGCGGCGGTCCAGATGCAGCTGGATGGCCTGCAATAGGCTTTCGAGCACCGGCTCCCGCAGGTTTTCGGCATCCAGAATGTCCAGGCAGGCGTCCGTTGTGGCGGCGTCCATCAGGGCGCGGCAGGTGGCCTGGCTGGCCCCGCAGAGCGCCGCATGGGTGCAGAACAGTTCGGTGCGGCAATCCGCCATGCGGGAATGGGTGTTCATAATGCCGCCCGCCAGCTTGACCAGCTTGCCGATGTGCCCCACCAGCAATACCTCTGCAAACTGCTCCGCAGCGGCCATATCCAGCGCATCCCCCATAAAGTTGGAGCACTTGACCACCGGGATGCTGCTGTATTCCGGCAGGTTTTGGGCCAGGTAGTCCAGCCCATAGTTGCCGGGGGCCAGGATCAGCCGCTTGGGGCTTTGCTCCCGCAGGGCGGCCTGGTGGATCTCCAGCTGCACGGTATCCAGGATGGCCTGCTGGCTCATGGGCTCCACAATGCCGCTGGTGCCCAGGACGGAAAGCCCGCCTTCCACCCCGATGTGGGGGTTAAAGGTGCGTTTGGCGGCTTCCTCGCCCCCCTCGATCGAGATCATTACGTCAAAGCCGCCGTCATACCCGGCTGCTTCGGCCTCCGCGTGCAGGGCATCGGTGATCATCCGGCGCGGCACATGGTTGATGGCCGCCTGCCCCACCGGCTGGTCCAGGCCGGGCTTCGTCACACGGCCCACACCGGGGCCGCCGTCAATCGTGACCTGGCCGGGGGCATCCGGCAGCAGGGTGATGTCGGCTATGACCGGCAGGCCGGTGGTAACGTCCACATCGTCCCCGCCGTCCTTGCGGATGGCGCACTGGGCGCCGGCGGCTGTTTTGCGGCAGTAGATGGGCGCAACTTCCACCACAATGCCTTTTGGGGTGCGCAGGCCGACGGATTCCGGCGCTTTACCGGTCAGCAGCAGGCGGGCGGCCCCGGCAGCGCCAAGGGCGGCGCAGGTGCCGGTGGTGTAGCCGCAGCGCAGCAGCTTTTGCCCGCTGCGGATGTAATGTTCAAACCTGGGCGGCTCCTGTTTGGCGGGTCTCCGTTCAGGTTCACGCTCCGGCTGGGGGCCGTACAGTGCTTCATACTGCTCTTTGGTCAGGCGGTACAGCGTGCGGATGTTCTCTGCGGCAAACGCGTCTTTCGGTGTCATCACGCCGGAAACGCCCTGCGGCGATACGCACACCACGGTATCCGCAATTTTTTGCGCCAGCTCCAGCTCGTGCAGGCTGACAATGACGGCCACCTGTTTTTCCTGTGCCAGCTGGCGCAGGATGGTCAGCAGCTCAATTTTGCCTTTGATGTCCAAAAATGACGTTGGTTCGTCCAGCAGGATAATTTCCGGCTGCTGGCAGACGGCGCGGGCCAGCAGAACGCGCTGGCGCTGGCCATCACTGATTTTGGTAAAGTCCCGGTCGGCCAGCTCATCCGCCTGCACCAGATGCAGAGCATCCCGCACCTGCATCCTGTCCTGCTCGGACAGGATGCCCAGCCGCCCGGTGTAGGGGTAGCGCCCGGCAGCGGCCACATCAAAACAGGTGGTCAGCTCCGTGTGGCGGGTGTGGGGCAGCATCAGGGCCATTTTGCGCGCGCGGGCATTGGGGGTGTAGGTTGTCAGGTTTTGGCCCTGCAGCAGCACAGCGCCGCTTTGCGCCGTCAGCTGCCCGGCCAGCGTTTTGAGCAGAGTGGATTTGCCCGCGCCGTTGGGGCCAATCAACGCTAAGATCTGCCCGCGCTGCACGCCGATGCCAATGTTTTGTAATAGCGGCGTTTTGCCGTACCCGATGGCAAGATCCTGCGTTTGGCAGTAAAATGCTTCGCTCATGCCCGGCCCTCCCCGCTTTGGCGGCGCACCAACAGCCAGATGACTACCGGCGCACCAAATACCGCTGTGACGGAGCTGATGGAAAGCTCGGTGGGGGCAAACAGGCTGCGGGCGATCAGATCACACAACAGGCAGAACGCCGCCCCACCCAGCGCACAGCCCGGCAGCACATGCAGCGGCTTGGCGCTGCCCAACGCCTGCTTGACCAGGTGCGGCACCGCAATACCCACAAAGGAAATAGGCCCCGCAAACGCCGTGACGCAGGCGGCCAGCAAACTGGAAAGCAGCACCAGCGCCACGCAGAATGGCCGCACAGCCACACCCACGCTTTGGGCATACTGCTCCCCCATCTGGTAGGCGGCCATCGGCTTGGCCAGCAAAAAGGCCGCGGCCAAACAGGGCAGCACCACCAGCGCAGCGGCGGCCACATTGCCCCAGGTCATGCCGGAAAAGCTGCCCATGGACCAGTTGTGCAGGTTGACGATGTTGGAATCCTGTGCAAAGGCCACTACAATATCGGTGACGGCGGAGCAGATATAGCCGATCATCACGCCGCAGATGACCAGAATGCTCATGCGGTGTACCCGGCGCGCCACGCTGAGCACAAAGGCCATGGCAGCCATGGATCCAGCAAAGGCGGCCAGAATCAGGGTGAGCGAGTTGGTCAGCAGGCCGTGGTTCAAAAATACCACCATTGTCAGCGCAACCACCAGCTTGGCCCCACTGGAAATGCCCATGACAAACGGCCCCGCAATGGGGTTGGCAAAAAAGGTTTGCAGCAGGTAGCCCGCTGCCGAGAGCGCCGCCCCCAGCAGCACCACCATAACGGCGCGCGGCAGGCGCAGCTGCAATAGGATATTGGCGGCCAGTTCATCCTGCCCGCGGCCCAGCAGCACCTGCACCACGCCGCGCGGCGAAATTGCCACACTGCCCCAGAACAGGTTGAGCGCAAACAGCCCCAACAGCGCCGCCGCAAGGGCTACATATGTAATTGTCAGGCGCTTGGTGTGCATGGCGCTGCCTTTCTGCAATAAAATTATTCTACATGCGTTAAAAATGTCAGTTCACTGTCCGCGGGGGTGCCCTCGGTAAACACGCGGTTCATATCCAGAATCAAATCCGGAAGCTCCATGCTTTGCTGGAACAGGCTCTGCGCGGTACACCACACATTGCCGTTCTGCACGGCCTTGAACTGCGCCAGCAGCGGGCATTTTTCCACCAGCTGTTCGGTGCTGGCAATGCTGCCCTCAATGGTGCTGTTGTAGAGCAGCACATCGGCGTCCTTGGCACCGGCGTAAAAATCTTCCAGCGAAAGATTGATGGTGGCCAGATTGTTGCCGCTGTCCGTTAAATCAGCAAACACATAGCTGCCGCCCGCCATCTCGATCATGCGGGCCACATAGTCGCTGCCTTTGCGCACCGTGACAAGGTTGTTGGAAGTGATGGAGAAAAACGCCACCGTTTTGCCGGTGGGCTGCTGGTTTTCCAGCGGGGCAACGCGCTGTACCTGGGTGTCAAACAGCTGTTCCGCCTCCTGCTGTTTGCCCAGCAGAATGCCGTACAGCTTGACCCATTCCATGCGGGCCAGGGGGTCGGTTTCATAGCTGGAACGCTCCACCAAAACGGGGATGCCGAACTTTTCCAGCTGCTCTTTGACCTCCGGCGTATGGTAGATCATCGTGTTTTCAATGGCAAGTCCACAGCCGGAAGCCAGAATGGTTTCATAGTCCGGGGCGCTGTACTTGCCCGCATAGGCAATCTGCCCCGCCTGCATGGCGGCTTTGGCTTCGGGCAGGTACCAGCCATCCGCCTTGGTGCCGGAAAGTGCAATGCTGTCCAGCGCGCCCAGGCTGATGATGGGGTCCATAGCGGAGGTGGAAACCAGGTAGATATTCTCAATGGGCTGTTGCAGCACGGTGGTGCCCTGGGGCAGATCCTCCGGCACGGCAGCGCCCTGCGGCACCACCAGATATTGGCTGTCCGCAATGGTGATCAGCTCGTACCCGCCGGTGCATTCATCCACGGTAAACTGTTTGGCGTATTGCAGCGGGTAGCTGCTTTCCACGGTAAGGGTGGGGGCAGCCGTGCTGCCGCTGCCCGCGCAGCCGGCCAACAGCAAAAGCGCTGCGGCAGAAAGTGCGGCACAAAGCCCAAAACGTTTCGTCTGCATTATTCTGCGGGGGTCAGCGTGGTGCTGTCAAAGGTCAGGGTATAATCGATCTCGTGCGGGGTGCTCATGGCAACGGTATCGGCGGTAACGGCAAGGGCGGTATCCAGCGCAGCAACGGGGATTTCAAAGGTGGAGTTGCCTTCGGTGTTGGTGGGCAGGTACTTTTCTCCATCAATCAGCATATAGTCATAGTTGGGGCTGCTCCACACAATCACGGCGGTCATGGTTCCATCGGCAACCGTCAGGGCGGCAGGGCTTTCCACCGTGGCACGGCCGGAGCCGCCCTCCAGTGTGACAGCGCAGGTGTAGCTGCCATCAGCAGGCACAGCGGCGGTTTCGGCAGCGACATCTTCGGTCTTAGGCTCGGCATTGCGCACGCTGACGGTATGGTCGTACCAGGTGCCCTTGGTGCCCAAAATGGCCAGCTGGAAGTCGGTATCCACAGCGTCCAGCGGAATATCATAGCCGTACACTTCATCGCTGGTGCCGTCGGAATAGGTCACAGTATCGGTGGTGGGCTGCAGCCAGTCGCTCTCGTGGCTGGGGGCGTCCTCGGCAGTGCCCAGGTACAGGTTGACGATCTTTTTCGATGCCAGGCTGACATGGAAGGTCATTTTGCCATCGGCGACAGTCAGGGTACCCTTGCCATCGCAGGCTTCGTTGGCGTGCACCATACTGCTGTCGGTTTCAAATTCGGCGGTATACACGCCGTCCGGCAGAGCAGCTTCGGTCTGGGGTTCTGCGGTGGGGGCAGCGGCTTCACTGTCGGCAGCCTCGGTGGCAGCGGGGGTGGAGTCAGCGGAAGAAGCGCCGGTTGCGGTGGAGCCGCAGCCAGCCAGCAGAACGGCCAGCACCAGGGCGGCCACAGCGCCGGAAATTACACGATTTTGTTTCACTGGGTGTTACCTCGCATTGTAAAAAATTGAAATGATTGAAATGATAGAATAAAATATAATAAGAAAGGATAACAGAAAATTACGTCGCAGGGGCGAGCATTGCCCGCCCGCGGTCATTTGCCCCGTGTATTGCCAACCCGGAAGAGTGTTGCAATGTTTTAGGTTGGCGGGGGCACTGCATGGTTTGGCGAGAGGGGCTAAAGATTCAAAGAAAAGCGTGGGGACGCGGCACAGCCGCAGCGCAGCCCCATTTTGGCGCACAGCGTTTCCCCCGGTCCGCACAAAACAAAAGCTGCCCGAAAAGACGTTGATCCTTCCGGGCAGTATGCATCATAAATCAGCCATTCAGGGAATCAATAGCGGCCTTGGTATGGTCAATGTAGATCTGCTGCACATCAGCAATTTCGCCCAGACCGGCAATCTGGGTATCCACGCTGTCAAAGCAGCCGGCGGCCTTGAACTGGCTCAGCCAGGAATCTGCGTCATCGCCAGCCATATCGTTGTTGGCATGGTCACCGGCAACCACCATCAGGGGGCGCAGGACAACCTTGGTGTAACCGGCTTCCTTGATCTTTTCGATCACAGCCTCGCAGGCGGTGTCTTCCGGCTCGCCCTCAACAGTGCCAATGAACACATTGTCATAGCCCAGGGTCTGCATGGTCATCTGCATCTGGCTGTAGCTGATCTTTGCGGTGTGGGAAGTGCCGTGGCCCATGAACACAAAAGCAGTGCCATCGGCGGCAGCAGCGGCGGCGTCATCATAACCAGCGGCGGCAACAGCCTCGGTTGTGATGGCAGTGGCAACAGCTTCCTTATCAGCGTTGATTTCGGTAGCGTCAGCGCCAACTTCGCCCAGCAGGGGCTCAGCAATGGCAACGCTTTCGAACTTATCCGCGTACTCGTTCACAGCTTCGCACATTTCGTCGTACTCAGCGCCGTGCATCAGGTGAGTAGGCTGAACAACCAGGTTCTTAACGCCGTTGGCAACAGCGCGGTCCAGAGCCTGCTTCATGTTATCGATTTTCTCGCCATCGCGGGCCTGCACATGGTTGATGATGATCTGTGCGGTGAAAGCGCGGCGGACGGACCAATCCGGGTAAGCGGCCTGCAGGGCATCCTCGATGCCCTTGATATCTGCCACGCGGCTGCTGTTGAAGGAGGTGCCAAAGCTGACGACCAGCAGTTCGTTTTCGCCGATCTCATCCCCATTGCGGGAATCGTCCAGGTTGGCATCGCCGGTATTGCGGCCAAAGTAGTCGGGGTCAGCGTTCTCGCCTTCCACCAGCTCTTTCTGGGTATCGGTCAGGGTGTCCCATGCCTGCTTGGCAGCTTCGCACTGGGCGTCGGTGTCATCGGTGCGCTCCTGCACATAGATGGCATCGATCAGGTCTGCACATTTCTTTGCGGCCACTTCGTCTGCATCTCCCTCGTCTGCGCTTTCAGCGGGTGTTTCGGTGCTTACAGCCTCGCTTTCGGCGGGGGCACTGCTGGCAGCCATGCTGTCAGATGGCGCACCACAGCCAGCCAGCAGGGCGGCGGCCAGAGCCAGTGCGGTCAGCACGGCAGCGGGCTTTTTCAGGTTGTTGTGTTTCATGTGTTTTGCTTCCTTTCTCCTATGGCAAATCCATTTGCTGAAAAACAGGTACAGGAAACAAAACCCAGGCGCAGCAGCTTTGCAGACAAAACTGCCACAAAAAAACGAGGGTCTTTCTGTGTGCAGAACGGCAACGCAAAAAGACCCCCGGATTTTCCATGAGCTTTTCAGGTACAACCAATTCCTCGTGATCTGGAGCAATGCTCCCGTACCAACAGCGGGCAGGTTTCCTGGCTGAAAGCTCAACGCCTGCCGCCGCCTTCCCAAGCAATGCTCAGTGACCGGTGCAAATGCACCCTGGCGGCAGGCTCCCTTATCACAGTGACGAGATCGTGCGGGATTTGCACCCGCTTCCCTTTTACCCTTTCCAGAGCGCCGGAAGGCTCAGCCGCCCGGCAAACAATGAAAGGCACCTGCTGTTTTATATTCAGTTTCTGATTCATTGTAGCACATTGCATCCAAAAGCGCAAGGTGCTGTTTGTATGTTCTGCCGAATTTTTTCGGCCTTCCTGGGCGTCCTTACAGCCGCCGGTGCAAAATCTCACACAAGCGTTTCACATCCAGCGGCTTGGCGGCATGCTCGTTCATACCGGCGGTTTTGGCCGGCTGCACATCCTTGGGGCAAAGGCGTTGGCCGTCATGGCAACAATGGCACCTGCGCGGCATCGGCTTTGGGCAAAGAACGGATGGCCGCAGGGCGCGTTTTTGTATTTTGTCGGTTTACAACTTTAAATCGCTTGCAGTTGGCATGGCAGTGTGGTAAGCTAATATGGATTTAATATGGTAGCGGTTATCTATGCTGCCGTGCGGGCCGCTGCCTTTTCCCGCGCGGCAGCACAAATAAAAATGGGAGAAAACAATATAAGTTTATGAAGAATCGTGAACGGCTCGGAAGCCGGCTTGGCTTCATCATGCTGTCAGCCGGCTGCGCCATTGGCTGCGGCAATGTGTGGAAATTCCCCTGGATGTGCGGCCAGAACGGCGGCGGCAGTTTTATGCTGCTGTACATTATTTGTCTGGTCGTGCTGGGTCTGCCCGCCATGACGATGGAATTTTCCGTTGGGCGTGCAGCGCAGGCCAGCCCTATCCGCATGTACCAGAAGTTGGAAAAGCCCGGCTGCAAGTGGGGCATTTTCGGCATTGCCAGCCTGATTGGCAACATTGCCCTGATGGCATTTTACACCGTGGTGACCGGGTGGATCATCTATTATTTCGTCAAGTTCCTTACCGGCCAAAACGCAGATTTCGGATTTACCCAGATGATTACGAACCCCACAGTGAATGTGGTGTTTTTGCTGGTGACCGTTGTGGTAGCATTTGCCATTTTAAGCTTTAACCTGCAGGGCGGGCTGGAGCGCATTACCAAATATATGATGCTGGCCCTGTTGGTGCTGATGCTGGTGCTGGCGGTGCACAGCCTGCCCCTGCCGGGCGCGGCAGAAGGCTTGAAATTTTACCTGGTGCCGGATTTTGGAAAGATCGATGGCAGCGTTGTGGTGGGCGCCATGAACCAGGCGTTCTTTACCCTTTCCGTTGGCATGGGCGGCATGGCGATTTTTGGCAGCTACATTGAAAAGGAACACTCCCTGATGGGGGAATCCGTCCACATTATTGTGCTGGATACTTTGGTTGCGGTGCTGGCCGGCATCATCATGTTCCCCGCCTGCTTTACCTATGGGCTGGAAGTGAACGCCGGGCCCAGCCTGCTGTTTGATACCATGGCTACCGTGTTCAACAACATGACCGGGGGCCGCTGGTGGGGCACGCTATTCTTTTTGTTCATGGTGTTTGCCGCACTTTCCACCGTGTTGGGCGTGTGCGAAAACATCCTTGCCATGGTGCGGGAGCTGACCGGGTTAAGCCGCCCCAAGGGCGCTTTGCTGTGTGGCGTGGGCATCTTTCTGTTGGCGCTGACCACCGCGCTGGGCTACAGTGTACTGCATTTCCAGCCGTTTGCCGCGGGCACGGCCTGGCTGGATCTGTGGGATTTCATTGTTTCCAATAACATTTTGCCGCTGGGTTCACTGGTATTGGCGCTGTTCTGCTGCAACTCTTTCGGTTGGGGGTGGGACGCTTTTGTTCAGGAGGCCAACACCGGCAAAGGCTTAAAAGTGCAGCCCTGGATGAAGCCGATCTTCCGCTTTGTGGTGCCCGCCGCCATTGCGTTCATTTATATTTACGGCATGGCAACTTTTGCATGGAATTGATCCCCCGCTTTTTATAAAACCTTATGGCAATACCGCATAATTCCCGCCTAACGGCTCAAGCACCGCTCCGGCAGCTGCGGCACGGCATCTGCGTTGCCAAAATGCTCGATAA
>OHZB01000123.1_pt1 | contig 22924 bp, 22 predicted proteins | sample 1580351 | NCBI WGS metagenome assembly OHZB01 (sample SAMEA3882512, study PRJEB24775) | human gut metagenome | biome: human-associated habitat; feature: intestine environment; material: feces | place: Netherlands | collected 2009/2010 | reverse complement strand
ATGATTTGCTTCCTTGGTCAGAAGAAATGAAGTCGTGGTTCTCAGCAGTGTGAGTGCTGGAAACCACGACTTTTCTGTATCGGGGGTTTATTGAGCAGTTACAAATGCTCAATGACTGTCCGCTATAGAAGCCTGCTTTTCTTCTAAAAGCACAGTTCGTTTCGCTGACGAAGGGGTGGACGACTTAATACCATCTGTACACCAAAGTCATTTTTAACAAAAACCGAATCAGCTTTCAGATACCGAGGCTCATCCAATGTAAATCCCGCTCAATGGGTACAACAGAGAAACAGCTCCTCCCCCATGCTCTGCGGTTCTTGATTTCTGTGCCTGCTAAAGCAAGAATACTGTGTCACGCAACGGTTATGCCCGATACGCCCGAGCCTCAAAGATTCTGATGATCTTAGCGCCGTGTGTTCGGATATTCTCGATGCGGATGGCATCGCAGAGAATCGGCTGTTCCAGGTCAAGCACGTAGCGTCTTTGCCAAAGTCCTTCAATGTCTATGTGTCGGACATCAGCGCCATCCCGTACAAATACAAGCCTGCACGAGCAAACCAGCTCCGGCGGTGTGCCCGCGCTCTGTCTACCCAGCACCTCCCGGTTGATGCTGATCGTGATCTCCCGGGAGAGATTGCTGTCAAACGTCAATTGAATCCGCCTGACAGCAGCGGGCGCGGCCAGGCGCAACGTCAGCGTCGGGTGATCCGCCGCATAGGCCGCCCAGCAGTTGGTCTGTTCGCCAACAGTGCGCGATACGCCGCTAAGCACATTTTCCGCCTCGCATTCGGGGAGCGCGTGGCTTGCCGAGATCTGTGCATCCCGCAGGAGGTCGTCTGCATCCTCATTGCGGATACCCGGAATATAGCAGTCGTCGCGCAGCAGCGTCTGCTGAAGCTCCCGGATGTGCGCGCCGACCTCTCGGGGCAGAATCCCCCTGTGCACGGCGATGGCTGCCGCCGTGCCGACCGCCTGCCCGCCGACGGCGCAGGTCGCCATCACGCGCGCCGAGGCAAACGCCATGTGCGACGCGCTGATGATGCGCCCACACAGGAACAGATTGGGGATATTCCTAGAATAATAGCAACGATACGGAATCGTGTACACGTCCTCAAGCCGCAGCCACACAGTCGGATCGTCGCTGTCGTTGAGGAAGCCCTCGACCGTGTGCACGTCCATAGGCCATCCGCCATAGGCCACGGCATCCGCAAAGCGCCTGCCGCCCGCGCAGTCCGCCTCGTTGAGCACATAATCGCCCAGCAGTCTGCGGCTCTCGCGCTTGCCCGGCAGCATACCGACCCATTCCAGCTCCATGTTCTGCGCGCCGTGTTCACCACCGTTCTTGATGTGATCCCACACGCCGTACACCGCCTTGAGCAGCTCGTCGCGCAGGGTTTCCGCGTCGGCGATGGTATTGTACCGTCCGCCGCCCAGCTCAATCCACCAGTAGCCGGAGGTCACGTCCTCGTGAATCCTGCGCCTCAGGTCGTGCTCCGTGTAGGTGTTTGCCCAGTCCGGCTTGATGAAGGGCACGGGATGCCCCGCGTCGCGCGCCTTGAACATGAGCGAATTGCCCATCGTGCAATGATCCGCCTTCTCCGGCGCATGAGGCTCATCGTAGGCTGACCGCGCCTCCCGCCCCACGACGAAGTCCGCGCCCGCCCACGCGCCCAGGCTGCCGTCGCCCGTTGCATCGGCAAACAGCGGTGCGCAGAGCGTCATCCGCTTTTCCGTCGTCTGCTGATAGGCGGTGACGCTTTCGATGCGCCCTTTCCGCATCGTCACGCCGTCCACGCAGGTGTTTAGCAGCAGCGTCAGGTTTTCGCAAAACGCTGCCTTTTCCCAGAGGATCGAGTCGAACACCGCGTAGCTGTTCGCTGGATTGCGCCGCTTGTGCTCGAGCAGGATCTCTTCAATGATGCCCGTCTCCCTGGCATTGGGTCTGCGCATGTGGTCATCCGCACCGCAGATGTGCATGCGGATCTCGCTGCTTGCGTTGCCACCAGGCATCGGCCGGGCATGCACCAGCGCCGTCCGCGCGCCATGCCGGGCAGCGGCGATCGCTGCGCAGAGGCCGCTCATGCCGCCGCCCACGACGACAAAATCAAAGGAAAGCTGTTCCATGCTCCCGTCCTCCCCTTACGGCTCGACGCCCCATTCGCCCAGACGCTTCTGCAGCAACTTCACGTCCAACACGCGCGGCGTCACATTCCGCTTCACACACAGGCTGGCCGCCACGCCCGCCGCCTGTCCCATATTGGCGCAGATCGGCATCACGCGGTAGTTGGAGTGCGCCATGTGCGTGCCGCAGATATCGCGTCCCGCCAGCAGTAGGTTCTCGATCTTTCTGGGCACCAGGCAGCCATACGGGATGGTGTATCCCCTCGTCTGCCGGAAATGCTTCTGCGCGCCGGTATCATCCAGGCCGTTACCAGTCAGGTTGTGCACGTCGAAATTGAAGTGCGCCCGTGTCACCGCCCAATCATCAAAGACACGGGCGGTGAGAATGTCCTCCCGGGTGATGGTCGCTTCGCCGAGAAAGTGTCTCGTCTCGCGGACACCGAGAATCGATGCGCTGCTGATGAGATAGCACCGCTCAAAGCCCGGCACATAGGTCTGCAGAAACGGGATCATCGCCTCCATCTGCATGCGGCAGACGAGCGTCGCCCGAGTCATGTCCGCCGGGTCTGTGCCATCGATGCCGATGCAATTGGTCATGTTGCAGGTCACCACCCCCGGCAGGCTCGTGCGGTAGAGCAGCACATGCCCCGCCGGGAATGGCAGATGCGCCCTGCCCACATCCTGAATCGGCCCGGCCGGAACCATCGGGTTTTCCTCAAAGCCACCGGGGAACACCGCGCGTTCCGTGTCCACGCCCGCCACCTTGAACATGATGGTGACCGGCTGCATTTTGCCATCCTCCTCGCGCCCCTTGAAGAACGGCGCGCCGGCGCGGGCGGCGATATCCCCGTCGCCCGTCGCATCGATGACCACGCGCGCCAGCACCGCCTGCCGTCCAGCCTTGCTCTCCAGAATGACGCCCCTGATCGTGTCGCCCTCCACGACCGGCGCGGACGCAAAGCTGTACAGCCGAAGCGTCACACCGGCCTCCTCCAGCATCTCCAGCAGGCGTGTCTTGAGTGACTCCGGATTGATGATCTGCCGCGAGCCGCCGTTCATGCCCGTCTCGTCGCCGGAAAGCTCCGCCGTGCGCGTGAGCAGCTCCTCATAGAAGCCGCCATGCGTGTTGCCCGTCCAGTGGCTCATCAGCCCCGTCGTCGCCACGCCGCCCACGTCGCCGCTCTGCTCCACCAGCATCGTATTCACGCCCTCGCGTGCCGCGCAAATCGCCGCGGAGACGCCTGCCGGGCCGGCGCCCAGCACAAGCACATCCACCTCGGCAAGGACAGGTACCTCACGCGCGCCCTCCAGAATGGTCTTTTTCATTGCTGCTTCCTCCTTATCCCTTGACAGCACCGGCCATCAGACCCTTGACAAAAAACTTCTGCCCCGTCAGAAAGACGATGAACACCGGCAGCAGCGCCGACGCCGACGCCGCCATAACCAGGTTGTATTCCGTCACACTCTCCTCGATGAAGTTCGTCAGCGCAATGGGAATGGTGTACAGCCGCCAGTTTGTCAGGAACACCAACGGGTCAAGATAGTTGTTCCAGTTCCACAGGAACACCACCATCGCCAGGGACGCCATGCCCGGCGCGGCGATGGGCACCATGATCTGCGCCCAAATGCGCAGCTCGCTTGCGCCGTCCACATAGCCGCTCTCCCGCAGCTCGTCCGGTACCTGCATGAAGTACTGGCGCATGAGGAACGTACCCGTCACAGTGATCAGTCCCGGCAGAATCAGCGTCAAGTGCGTACCGGAGATGCCAATCTCATTGAAGAGAATGAACTTGGGGATCAGCGTCACCTGAGAGGGGATCATCATCGTCGCCAGATAGAGGAAGAAGATGCCCGTCGAGCCGCGGAATTTGATCTTGGCAAACGCATAGCCCGCCAGCGTGCTGGTGAGCACGGAGCCTGTCAGATTGATAAAGGCAATCTTCAGGCTGTTGAAATACGCCAGGCCAAAGTGATAGTCGCGCGCCGCCACGCCGCCCACATTCCAGACCTTCATGTAGTTCTGGGGATACCAGTAGTCCGGGATCCAGTCGATCGGCAGCTTCATGACGTCCAGCGGGCGCTTCAGGCTCGCGGAAACCATCCAAAGGAAGGGCACGATCATCGTCAGGGCAAACGCGCCGATGAGCACTGTCCAGATCACCCGGACGAGCACCTGCTTTTCCCGATAGTGGCCGCCCGCTCCCCGCGCGGCAGATGCAGCCGTTGCTTTCATTGCTTCTTCCCTCCTCAATAGCTGACCCACTTTTTCTGCCCCCGCCACTGTACCAGCGTGATCATGAACAGAATGATGAACAGAATCCACGACATGCTGGCCGCATATCCCATCCGATAGAAGGTAAAGGCCGTCGTGTAGATGTAATAAACCAGCACATGTGTCGCCGTGCCGGGGCCGCCGCGCGTCATGATCTGGATCGGCGCGAATACCTGGAACGAGGAAATGAACGTCGTAATAACCAGGAAGAACGTCGTCGGCGAGAGGAAGGGGATGGTGATTTTGAAGAACTTGGTCATTTCCCCCGCGCCGTCGATGTCCGCCGCCTCATAGATGTCCTTGGGCAGCGCCGTGATCGACGAGGTGTAGATCATCATCGCGTAGCCCACGCCCGACCAGACCGTCATCAGCATGATCGCCGGCAACGCCCAGTGATGATCGCCCAGCCACTGCGGCGGATTCTCCACACCCAGCATCTTGACCATCTGGGTAAACGGTCCCCACGGGGAATACATCATCACCCACACGATGGCGACCGCCACCACGTTCGAGATGTAGGGCATGAACATCGCCAGCCGAATCGGCAGCTTAGCGTAGCAGAACTTGTCGATGACCACAGCCAGTACCAGCGCCAGGAAGATCGTCACAGGCACCACGCCGGCAGCGAAGACGATGGTGTTGACCAGCGAATCGACGAACCACTTGTCCGCCCACACCTCCACATAATTGGCGCCGCCATTGAAGATCCAGTTGCCAAAGCCCTGCGTATAGTCCCAGTCGGTAAAGCTGATGATCAGCGATATGATCATCGGCACCAGCGTAAACAGGGTAAAGCCCAGCACATTGGGCGCGATAAAGGCGTAGCCGGTCAGATCCGTCTTGAGCTGTCGGCTGATGCCCCTTTTCCCTAATGAAATCGTCCGCTGCATAGCGTCACCCATCCTTCTTCAAAAAGGCGGAGAGAAGTTTCCTCCTCCCCGCCAGGCGATATCCGATTGCAGATTACTTGGCCAGCAGCGCCTCGGCGCGCGCCTGCGCGTCATCCATGCCCTGCTGCACTGTCTTGACGCCGGTGTAGATGTTCTCCAGCTCCTCGGTGAGCACCTTGTTGATCTCCGGCAGCTTGGTGGTGATGCTGGGCACCGCGTGGTTGCTCGCAGGCACGATCAACACATTCTGAGCCGTTTCGGCATCGAGCAGATCCTCGGCACCCTTGAGGAAGTACTCCGTCACCTCGACGGAATCATAGGTGTTTGCGGAGGGAACGCGTCCGCCGGAGGTCAGCGGCAGCATACCCTCGGTCGCGTACCACTTCATGAACTCCCACGCAGCGTCGATGTGCTTGGACTTGGGGTTGATGCACAGGTGATCGCCGTAGCCGCCCTGGGTGTAGGTGCGCACGCCGTCGATCGTCGGATAGGGCGCGAAGGCCGTCTTGAAGTCGTGCGGATAGTTGTCGCGATCCTTGATGCTGCGCACCATCCACGGGCCGATGGTCATCGCGGACTTACCGGTGATGAACATGCCCTCCTGGGAGAGCTTCTGCGTCACGCTGTCGGTGTGCGTTGGCGCGGTATGATCCACGTTCATCATGTTGTTGACCAGCTCAATCGCCGCCACGTTGACCGGATCGTTGACGTTCGCGGTGCCGTCCGCATGGTAGAGCGGGTCGCCGCCGAGCGTCTGCACGGAGAAGTAGTTGAACGGGTAGAGCAGATCCTGCTGGGAATTGAAGAACATGCCGTAGACCTTGCTGTCCCCCTCGCCGTGGGTCAGCTTCCTGGCGATCTCGCGGAACTCCTCAAAGCTCCACTCGGTCGGCACCTCGATGCCGGCCGCATCGAACATGTCCTTGTTGATGACGATGCCGTACTGGTCCATCTTGGTGGGCAGAGAGTAGGGCTTGCCGTCGATGTAGTACGCCAGCGCCATCTTGCCGAAGATGCCCTCGATGTCAAAGCCGTCGCGCTCGACCAGCTCCATCAGGTCCAGCGCCATATTGCCGCTGGCACGCTTTTGCAGAACGGCAGGGGTATAGGTCATGTACAGATCGACATCGTTGCCCGCAAGCAGACTGGTCTCCAGCTTCAGGTTGCCGGTGTCGTCGTTGACGAAGCGCTCGTACTCCGCCTGGATGCCCTTGTCCTTGAAGGCCTCGTTGAACAGATCGATGCTCGCCTGAGGGCCGGCCTCCGCCGGCACGCCGCCCCACACCCGCAGGGTGATCACATCGTCCGCTAGCGCCGCCGCCGCAGTCACCAGCAGCACAGCCGCCATGAGCATGCTCAACCACTTTTTCATACCGTTTCCCTCCTGTTTCCTTTTGAGCGGTGCTTCTCCCGCCTGATTCTGTCTATATTATATAGAAGCGCAGGCCGTCAAACAATGAACGATCCTGCGCTTTTTCTTTGCAATGCTGTTGTATGGGCGACGCCGCTGCGGTCACAGCGGGCATTAGACTATCTGATTTCTGCTTTTCTCTTCACGATTCTGCTTTTTGGCCTCATCGCGAACCTGCATCGGCGTCTTGCCCGTCAGCTTCTTGAACAGGATGCTGAAATAATTGGCATTGTCGATGCCCACGCTTGCCGCGATTTCGTTGACCCGCATGTCCGTTTGGCACAACAGCCGGCGCGCGCGCTCGATGCGCTCCCGGTTGTACCAGTCCACGAAGCTCATCCCCATCTCCCGCTTGAAGATATGGGCGAAATAGCTCTCGCTCAGCCGGGTAAGCTGTGCCGCGCTACTCACGCTGAGCTCCTGCGCGGGATGCTCCTGCACATAGCGAACGATCATCTGAATCTCCGGCCGGAGCGGGCGCACCTCCTGCTCGCCCACGCACTGCCCGACCGCCTTGGCAAAGCCCTCGCGCACGGTGCTCAACCTGTCCGAGCGCTGGATCAAGTTGGCCAGTGTGTAGCCGTCCTCATCCGTCCACGCAGCAATCGCGGGATAGACGCGTTTGATGGCAAAGAGCATGTCCAGCAGATTCACCCGCAGCTTGTGCAGCGGATACCCGCGGCGCTTGCTCATCTGGGAGAACGCCGCTTCGCACACGGCGGCAAGACGCTGCGCATCATGCCCAGCCAGCGCCGCATCCAGCGCCCCCATGTCGATGGGCGGCGCCGCGGCGTCAGGTTGCGCGCCCGGATGGTAGCCGTGGATTCTTCCATGGTCGAGCAGATACCGATAGGAAAGCGTCTCCTCGTTCTGCAGGTGTGCCTGCGGCAGCGCCTGCAGCCCCGGGTGGCTCTCGCTGATGACGGCCGTCACCGACTGATTGAGGTATCGCTTGACATATTCCTCTGCTCTGGCGTAGGCGCTCTGCAAGCCGCCAAGTGCCTCCACGTTCTCCTGCTGCCAAATCATCAGCGCGCGATCCGCCTGGAAGGGGCACACAACCGCCTTCTCAGCGAACACCTCCTCCAGGATGCTCTCAATCTCCGCAATGGTGCTCTGCGACAGGCGCTGATGAGCATTCCCCTTGCGCAGCTCATAGTCATCGATAGCCACCGTGATCAGCCTGAACGGCCGCTCCCAGCGCACGGCGGGAAACATCCGCGCGAAGCTCCCGCGTGCCTCCTCCGCCGGGATGTCCCCCGCGATCGCCCGGCGCACCACGCTGGCCCGCATGGCGCGCCTGCCGCTCTGCCCGACCGGCTCAGGCTCAGCTGTCTCCCATTTAATCTCGGACAGAATCCTGCGCAGCTGCTCCGGCGTGACCTCCAGCTTGAAGACGTAGTCCAGCGCGCCACAGCGCATCGCCTGCCGGACGTTTTCAAAGTCGTTGTAGCTGCTCAGCACGATGAACTTCACCGCGGGATACTCGCGCATGCAGGCGCTCATCAGCTCGAGGCCGTCCATGCGATCCATCTTCAGATCGGTGAAAACGAGATCCGGCTGGAACAGACGGATCTTTTCCAACGCTTCCTCGCCGTTCTCCGCGTCGCCGACCACGGTAAAGCCGCAGCTCTCCCAGTCCAGGATCGAGCGGAAGCCCATGCGCACCAGCAGCTCATCGTCCACGATCAGCACTTTTTTCATGGTCTTCCTCCTCAATCGATGTGATCACGGGGAGCACGTAATGCACCACCGTGCCGATGCCCGGATGGGATGTGATCTCCAGCGTATAGCCCTCGCCGAAGGTGATCTCAATCAGCTCCTTGACATGGGAGAAGCCGATGCCCGTCATCTTGTCCTTTTTGCGGCGGCCGCTGTTGAGCGTCTCCAGCGTTTGGGGTGGGACTCCCTCGCCGTTGTCCTCCACAAACAGGTGAAGGACATTGTCCTCCGTGTAGCCGTAGAGGCGGATCAGGCATTCGCGACCCGCGCGCATGTTTTCGCCAAAGGCGTGAATGACCGCGTTTTCCACGATGGGCTGCAGCGCAAAGCGCAGCATGCACAGCGCCGTCACCCCGGGCTCAAAGTCCTCCTCCATGTGAATCCGCTGGCCAAAGCGCATGTTCTGAATCTCCAGATAGCCCCGGACATGCGCGATCTCCTCGCTGAGCCTGCTGAGCTCCTCCTCATGCCCGACGCTGTATTTGAGCACCGCCGCCAGCGCGTCGATCCCCTTGGTGATCGCATCCGCATGCTGCATGATCGACATGTAGCGGATGGTGTTGAGCGCATTGAACAGGAAGTGCGGGTTGAGCTGGGAGCGCAGCGATTCGTAGCGATAGCACTCCTTGATGCGGTATTCCCTGTCCAGATTGGCGAACAGCTCCTGGATGTTTGCCGTCAGCCGCTTGAAGGAGCGGTTCAGGTGGCCGATCTCGTCCTTCCTGTCCATATCCAGCCCCTCCAGCGAGTCCCCCAGCCGGTAATGCCCCATGACATGGGCAAGCTGACGGACGGGCTTGACGAGCATCTGCACGGTGATTCCTACAATCAGCAGCGTGATGAGCAGCACCACAGCGAGAATCAGGCTCATCCGCCGGGAGAATTGCTCCATCCGCTGCACAACCACCTCAAAATCCGTAAAGTGGGCGATACGAAGCGCCTCCTCGCCCAGCGTCCACGGCGCGTCCAGCGTATAGTAGCTCACCAGCTGCATGCCCTCCGCGGTATTCACCCGAAAGCTGCCGGATTCATTCTCGCGCATCATCGGCAGCACGCGCGAAAGCTGATCCGTGTCTCCCGCCGGCGTGTACTGGAGGATCGGCGTGTCGCCGTCGCCCAGCACATACACGCTGTCGCGCTCTTCGTAGCAGTAGCCCCTGAGCACCCGGCTCAGATGGCTCTGCGGCATGCTGACAATCAGCACGCCAAGCGCCTCGTCATCGAGCGCGCCGTCATACACCGCGCGCGCCACGGAGATATACTTCTCCCCCTTGTTGATCAGAAACGTGGGCGAAAACAAGTTCCAGACCAGATGCCCCTTGCCATTCTCCGCCTCAATGACCCAGCTTTCCTGCCTGAGATAGCTGTAATCCTGAAAATTCCTGCTCCAGTTGGTATAGCAGCGCCCTGTGCGATCAAACAGGGTCATCAGCATGTCGCCATTCGAGTACAGATTGTTCACCTGTGCATAGTTGACGCATTCGTCGAACAGCTTGTTAACCGAATAGTACGAGTTTGCCGGGTTGCTCAGCCCCTCCAGCAGCGCGCTGTTGGTGACAATGGCGCTGGAAATTCCCGCCATGTTGCGAAAGCTGTCGTAGACAGCTTCCTCGGACTTGGAGATGCTGCTGATGATCTGCTCGCTGAGCTGCTGCTGGATATAGGTCTCGTACTGAATCCTGATCCAGCCAAACATGAGGAACAGGGGCAGGACGAGGCACAGCAGAAGCGCCAGATACGTTCGAAGTGAGACGTGTCCGATTCGGTTGAAGGCATGCTTCATTCTTCCTCTCCCCCTTCTCCGGCCCATGTCCAGCACAGCGCACGTTTCCCGCTGAGGATCCATTTATTCAGACATAAAAAGTATAGCATTTTGAAGAGTATTGATCAAGTATGCCCGGGCGGGTAGACAACATAAAGAAATGAAAAAACGAGCCTGTGAAAAAAAGTCTGTCAAAAGGTGAAAACCAAGGTCTTCTGTGATAGGATAAATAACATAGGAGGCCTGAATTATGGCGAACAAAAAGAAAGAGTACTACAAACTGGAACCCATGACAGAAGGGAAGAGGAACATCATCCAGGGGCTGCTGCAGGAATACAACATCGAAAGCGCCACCGATATACAGGAAGCGCTAAAAGATCTTCTGCGCGGAACGATCAAAGAAACGATGGAATCAGAAGATCATTTCGATGTATGCAAAAGGAATGGCCACCCGGCAGATTTCCGAAACGCTCGTGGACATCCAGAAATATCCCCGAACCATGAAGCGCTGGTATGACAACCGGGATGCTATCAGCCCGATTTTCAAGTTCTCCAAGGATGTACGGATGGTGATCTATACCATCAACGCCATTGAGAGCCTGAACTCAACGTACCGGCAGCTGAACAGTCAGCGCAGCGTAGATTTTCTTGACCGTCACCTGTTCGATGATGGCCATCATGTCGGCGTTTCTCTTCACCATGTGGTCAATATCCACAGGCTGAAGAGCATATCCCTGCGGCACAGCAGGAACTTTCTCGCCGCTTTCAGCAGCAGCTACCAGGTAATCCATCACAGGTGCTTCGCAAAGAAAACCGCCCTTTGTCCTGGCGACCAACTGGCCATAATAATTGCTCTCTGATTACAAATAAACGTGAAAACACCTATGTTTGCCAATTGCCCTGCAGGCCGTCCCGGCACAGCTGATGAGGTGGCCAATATAGCGGGGCTGCTCATGAGCGACAAAGGCGCGTTCATTACCGGTTCCACATTTCTGGCGGACGGAGGAGCTACGGCCAGTTATTTCTATGGGCCGCTGCAGCCAAATCTGTGATTAATCCAGATAAAGACTAGAAACCGCTCTGATAAACTTCATCGTTGCTTCAGTGGGCTCTTTCGCATAAATTAGTCCATATGGCATGGAAATATCCGTCTGCAGCGAGATAGTGACCAGGTTCGGATGAATGTCCTGATACACAGGCTGGGTGATCAGGATATAAGAATTTATTTCACACATTGCAAAGGTGTCCACCCCATAATAACTGGAATCGACGATTGTCGTGGATGGAAGCTCCCGTATCACTTGTGCGCGGAATGCATCGACCTCATCAGACGCCCCCTGCACCGGCATCACCAGCACCTCTCCGCTGAGATCCTGCATAGAGAGCGCGGAAGCCTTTGCAAGCCGATGGCTCCGGGACACCGCGCAGCATAGTGGCTGTCGCTGCAGCTCCAGAAAACGGCAGGAACCTCTCCAGGCGCTGGCATAGATGCCCTCGAACAAATCAAGATCCAACCCCAGACGGGAAAAGACTGTCGTGCGGTCTTCATATTCCTTCACCGGCCGGATCTCAATTTTGAGGTCCGGCTGTATTTCGTTGACCTTGGGCCATAGGTCCGGCAGCATACGGCATTTGTAAAGCAGACTGGTGCCTATTCGCAGGGTGGATTCTGAGCTTTCTGCCAAAAGCCTGGCCTTCTGCAGGGCGTCCTCTGAAAAGCGGATCAGGGTCTTTGCATCCTCATAGAGGGACTTTCCCGCAGGCGTTAGCTTCACGCCGTGATTGGTCCGGACAAACAGCCTGAAGCCGCACAGATTTTCCAGCAGGTTGATCTGTTGGATCACCGCTGTGGAAGAAATATAGAGTGCCTCAGACGCCTTCCCGAAGGAACCGAGCTCTGCGGTTCTAATAAAGGTATCCAGCTGATGATTATACATTGGAAGCCTCCAGCGTAAAGTCTTGACTTGGCACCATGATAACATATCCATACTTCCGTTGCAAGAGAAAACCTTTTAAAATAATAAAGTGAAAGAACAAAGGCTGATGAGGAGGAGTAACTCGTGGAATACAGGACAATCAACAATGGTGTAAAGATGCCGGTGCTGGGCTTCGGTGTGTTTCAGGTAGCCGACCCGAAGGTGTGTGAGGAAAGCGTCCTGACCGCGATCCGTCACGGCTACCGCCTGATCGATACTGCCGCCGTCTACGGCAATGAAGCCGCTGTGGGTGCAGCCATCCGCAAATGCGGGGTGCCGAGAGATGAACTGTTCATCACAACCAAACTCTGGGTGCAGGACGCGGGCTACTCTTAGTCTTATTTCCAATTCAGGTTTTCAAGCCACGCGCTGATCAATTCCCAGGTGCGGGTTTCATCTTCCTGGGCAGTCTTGCCCTGAACAGCCAGACCCTGCAGCACCGTGCTGTTCGGCAGCGCGTTTTCAATGACACGCTGGGTTCCGCTTTGGCCGCTGCCCTCATGCGTGTTGAAAGGAATGATCGTCTTACCAATCAGATCGTAGCTCTCCATAAAGGTGTAAATCGCCTGCGGCATCTGGCCATGCCAGATGGGATAGCCGATGAAAATCACATCATAGTCCGCCATATTTTCAACTTTTACAGCCAGCTCAGGCCGGGCATCGGTATCGATTTCCTCCTGCGCTATCCGCAGCATAGTGGCGTAATCTTCCGGATAAGGTGCAACCGTCGTGATCTCAAACAGATCACCGCCGGTTGCTTCAGCGATCAGCACGGCCATCATAGCCGTGTTGCCCGTTTCGATATAGCCGGCATAAGACGCGCTGGCCGAGCCTTCTTTGGCCGTTCCGACATTGTAGTTTTCTCCGGCCCGGGAGAGGAAGGCAACCAATACGCGAGGGGCTGCATCTTCTTCCGCGAATGACGGAATTGCCGCGCAAAGCAGTGCGAGCATCATCAGAATTGAAATCTTTTTTTCATTTTCGTTTTCCTCCTCATCAAATCAATAATCCGCGAAGCGGTCGTCCCGCTCCAGCGCAGTCATCTGCGCCATTTCTTCTTCGGTCAGTTCAAAGTCCCAGACGTCGTAGTCCTCAGTGATATGCTGCTCGTTGGAGGAACCTGGAATGCAGATGTTCCCAGCCTGCAGGTGCCAGCGAATAATCACCTGGGCAGAGGACACGCTATGGGTTTGGGCGATTCCCGCGATCACCGGATCATTGAACAGGGTCCGCGTGTTGCCGCGTCCGCCCAGCGGGAACCAGCTCTCCAGTACGGTGCCGTACTGCTTGCTGATTTCCTGCATCTATCGCTCATTTTCGGAATGTGAAATGTCTTTTTGCCGGGCACCGGACGGTCTGTCCATATTCAGTGCAGCGTCCAGCTCAGCCAGCCGTGCGCTTTTGGTTCGCAGCTCCGCTTCCTGCAGGAAGGGTCTCCCAGCTTCGGCTCTGGCTGCATCAATCTGCTGCCGGACGGTCGCAAGGTGCTCTGTTGTAGCTGCCAGCCGCTTGGGAATCTGCGCAATGGCGTTATCAAGACGTGTGATGTTGCCTCGCGCATCATTGCCGTGTAATAGCACTCCATCTTCCCGTTCAGGTTGAGCGCGATCACGTCGCTGACGCTCAGACTGTGGCCGTGAAAATCATCAGGGCGATTAAGGTTAAAGCGGGTGTACAGTCCTTCAAGAATGGCTTCGGGCGTTTTGCAAGAAGCAAGGGCAGGTGGAAGTGCGCCGGAGTAAACGAGGTCGTAGCGGCTTTCCGTCACACCAAGCGCGGCGTCTGTGAGGTTGCCTTCCCTTCGGCTGAGGCTGCGCAACTCCGACAGGCTGGCAAAACGCAGGCTGTGATACCGGGGGTCAGGCTTCAGCTGATAAACCGCATAGCCGTTTTCGGGAAGCTCGCGGGGATTCTGCCCGGTTTTGTCCATCATAGGATCACCTCCAAAAGCAGAGCGTCGGCATCGCTGCCAGCGCTCTGCACAGGTTGTTTATTCGCAGACCACCATGTCGCTGGTTTTCATCCCATCGGAGATCACCAACGAATACTGGTACGAGCCGTCCCCCTTAACCTGACGACAGATGTGCAGGCCGTACTGCTCCGTGGCCGTGCCGCGTGCCAGCGTCAGCTCAAACTCAGACTCATTGAGGTAACGGTCACGGCGGGTATCGTAAAAATCAATTGACCACGTGCCCGACCATTCCATCTCGCGCCCGCTCTCCAACTGCGTCCTGCCGGTCATCGTTCCATCCTCGCGGAAGGTGATGCGGCTTGCGTTGATAGAACTGCCTGCGTGCAGCCGCCAGCTTCCAAGCATGACCTGACGCGCTTCACTCAGCTCCGTCACCGTTTCATACAGGCAGGCGGACGGCACAAAGCCGCGTAACCATTCCTCGTCCGCCTCGGCTTCAATGTACGTCCATTCGCCCATGGTACCCATGCAAGTCACCCTCGTGTTCTCCGTCAGCCGGGCGAGGGGCGTGCGGCTGACCAGCGGATCGTCCGTCACCTCCACATCGTAATGCACGACGGAGGGGATGCTCGTGAGCATCAGCTCCGGCACCGTGACATCGACAGGCAGCGCGTTCTTGTAAATGTAGCCGATTCGGTTGTGCGTATCGGTAATGTCGTACTGCACGAGAATCCAGTCGCCCTCGCTGCCAAAAACCTGAATCCAGCCGTTGATGCTGACACGGGCGCGGCTCTTTGCACCGCGGATGCTTTTGCTATCGGGCGCGGAATAGACGGGATAGGTCTGGTTCGAGGTAAAGGAAACAAGGGAAGCACTGAGCGTTCCCGCAGGAATCGACGGCACATTGGCAGTGTCGATCATCGTCGTGGCAGGCTCATCAGCCAAAGCAATCGCGTAAAGCATAATCAGGGTGAGAATCAGAGTAATCAGTCTCTTCATAATTGTATGGGCTCCTTTCTTGTCAGTCGAAGCTGGGTCGGAGGATGGGCTTGCCGTCAGCATTGTAGTCAAGATGCAGCGTGGCATCGTATTTCGTATGGGTCTTGGCGGAGCGCAGGCCGGTCTTTTTAACGCAGCCCTTCTCCAGCAGTTCCTTCACATCGCCGGAGGTCAGCGGCTTCTCCGCGTCCTTCAGAATGCCGCCGGTCTTCCACAGCGCAAAGCTACAGGTGCGGTTCTCGCACATGAACCCCCTCGCACGCTCGGTGATCGCCGCACCACACTTGGGGCAGGCACCAAGCGCCTCCCGCAGCGGTGGGAAAAGCTGCTCGGCATTTTTGGCACGCTGGGTATCGCGGGTCATTTCCTGCACGAACCGGCGAATATCGCGCATAAAGTCTTCGGACTTTTCCTGTCCCTGCTCAATGCGTCCCAGCCGATGCTCCCACTCCGCTGTCAGCTGTGCGGAGCTCAGCTTGTCGGGCAGGATGGAGGTCAGCGCCTTTCCTTTGGCGGTCGGAATCAGGACTTTCTTTCGCTTTTCTCCGACGCGCTCCACCAGCCTGGTTTCGATGAGCTTTTCCAGAATCGCCGCTCGTGTGGCGGGCGTGCCGATCCCCTTGTGCTCCGCATCCTCCGGCATGTCCTCCTTGCCTGCGCTCTCCATCGCGTGCAGGATCGTTCCCTCGGTGTGATGTGCCGGGGGCGTGGTCTGTCCCTCACAGATTTCCGCTTTGGGAAAGGGAAACTCGAAACCTTCGGTCATCTCTTCCGGAATCGTCAGGGGATTGTCCTCATCCTTTTCATCGGCACCTGCGCCGATGCTGCCGCGGAAGGCGCACCAGATGCGCTTCCAGCCCATCTGCACAACGCGCTTGCCTTTTGCGGTGAAGTCATGCCCGGCGCACTCGATATGCAGGATGGTTTCCTCATATACGCAGGGATCATCCAGCGCACAGAGCAGTCTTGCACAGACCAGAAGAAGAAGATCATGTTCGCCGGTAGTCAGCACCTTAACGGCTGCTTCCTGACCGGGCATCGTGGCCGTCGGGATCAGCGCATGGTGATCCGTCACCTTGGCATCATTGATTACCGTTTCAACGTGGATTGCAGGTTCAAGGCCATCTGCAAAAGGGAGAGCTCCGCAAACCCTGGAGGCCAGCTCAGGCAGCCCGGCTTCCATGTCGTGTGTCAGATACCGGCTGTCGGTTCGCGGATAGGTCAGCAGCTTCTTTTCGTACAGTCCCTGAGCATAGTCAAGCGTCTGTTGTGCCGTGAAGCCGTAGAGCTTGTTCGCATCCCGCTGCAGGCTGGTCAGGTCATAGAGCGCAGGCGGATTCTCCTTCCGCTGCGTATGCTCCACCGCCTTCACGACCGCAGGGCTGTGATTGCAGACATCCATCAGCCGGCGGGCCTCGTTGAGATCGCCAAAGCGTTCCGATACTGCACAGATTTCACGACCTGTATCAAGAGCAACCTTGTAATAGGTTTCCGGCCTGAACTCCGCAATGGCTTTCTCTCGCTGCGAGAGCATGGCCAGCGTCGGAGACATGACGCGCCCGATATGCAGCGTCGGACCGTAGAGCAGGGAGTACAGGCGCGTGGCGTTCATGCCGATAAGCCAATCCGCCTGAGCGCGGCAAAGCGCCGCCTGATACAGATTGTCGTAAGCGGACATTGGCTTCATGCTGCGGAAGCCCTCACGGATGGCGCTTTCCTCCATCGAGGAGATCCACAGACGGCGTACAGACTTCCGGCACTGCGCCGTCTGATAGACCAGCCGGAAGATCAGTTCGCCCTCACGTCCGGCATCCGTTGCGCAGATGATGCCGGTCACGCGGGGATCGTTCATTAACGCCTTGAGGATGTCAAACTGCTTTTGGGTCTCGTCGGTGACGGTGTACTGCCATTTCTCGGGGATGATCGGAAGATCTGTGTAGCGCCAGCGGGCGTACCGGGCATCGTAGACCTCGGGCAGCGCCAGCTCGACGAGATGCCCGACGCACCAGCTGACCAGAAACCCCTTACCCTGCAGGTAGCCGTTCTGACGTTCGGTAGCTCCCACAACCTCCGCAATCGCCCTTGCGACGCTCGGTTTTTCTGTAATAATCAGTTCCATATTGTTTTTTCCTCCATGAATGCGTTACCCCGGAGCAGGTGCTCCGGGGCTGTGTTACTTCTGTTCGGTGCTCTCGTCCTCGTCATCGTCGTCGAGATCAAGCTCGCTGTCCGCATGGCGCGCAGCCGGCTGATTCCTGCCCTTCAGGAAAATGACCGCTCCAACGACGCCGATGCCCACAATGGCAAAAAGCGCGAGCAGCGCCGTGGTCTTGTCGGTCGTGGGCTGCGCGGGAGCCTGCGTCGGCTGCGGCGTAATGACGGGCACAGCGGTCGGCTCAGGGGTTACATAGATGATCTCCGGCGTGGGCGTGGGCACGGCTTCCTTCTCCTCGTCGGACATCAGCGCCAAAAGGTCGCGCTCATCGACGAGGTTCAGGAAATATGTCTCGTACATCTCCGCCTCTTCATCAACCGGCTTGTCGTAGTCGATGACGAGATAGAAGGTGTTGCCACTCTTCGTTTGCAGCGTGATGAACTGCTTGTTGGTTGCCGCAGAGTACAGCACATCCAGCGTATGGCTGTTGCCGTCCGCCTGATAGGGCATACCTGGGCCGATGGTGATGTACTCCGTCTTGATGATCGTCTCCGGCGTGGGCGCGGCAGTCGGCTCTGGCGTGGGATCAGGCTCGTCCTGCACATAGATAAGTGAGCTGCCTAGGCCGTTGTAACGGTTGGATACAGGCGTCGGCGTAGCTGTGGGTGCAGCAGTCGGTGTGCTTGTCGCCTCATCAGCCGGCTTCTTCGTCATCTTCGGCGTGGCTGTCGGCACGGGCGTAGGATCAGCGGGCTTTTCGTAATGCGGATTGGTCAGCGTAACCAGCTCGGAGAAGTTGCCCGCATAGTCAAAGGCGCGGACAGCCAGCTTCTCAAACTGGTTCATATTCGCATCCAGCTCCACATTCAGCGTGCCGTTGACCAGCGTGGTGAACAGCATGCTGTTGACCTGCACACCGGCGACGCCGGACAGATCATCCTTCGCATCGACCTGAAGGGTCGTGCCGTTGATGAACGCGGTGAGCACCGGCGCTGTCAGGTCGATGCACTTCACCTCCGTGCTTTCCTCAAACGCATGACCATGCGGATCGGTCACGCGCAAGGTGAAAGCGCCGTTTTTGTGAAGCGTCAGCTCCGCATGTCCATCTGCAAACAGGTTTTCGCAATCCACCCAGTTGCCGTCATCCATCCTGTATTCAATCTTCTGCCAGCCCAGCTTGTCCTTGTCCGTGATGGACACCTTCATGACGGCTTCTTTTCCGCTTGTCCAGCCATCCGGTGCAGTCAGGATGATTCTGTACGGCGAAACACTTTCCATGGGCCCCTCTGCGGGCGTGGCCTCCTCCTCTGCGATAGCCCAGACAGGAAAAAGGGTTGTCAGCAGCAGAAATACCGCCATACCCAGCGGCAGAACACGCTTACACATCGTCGTCATCATCCATCACCTCCCCGTCAGGCAGCGGCACAGGAGCATCTGCCTCGGCAGGCGCAGCCTGAACATCCTTGGGCAGCTCAGGCACCAGCCTGTCCCCAAACATGGATTTCATGATCTCCGCGAGCTGCTCCGGGGTCACGTTGTACAGCTCCGCCGTCGCATGGATGGCCGTGCGGTCAGCCTGCTTGACAAGACCGCGCAGGTCTTCCACCTCTGCCTGAAGCTCGATCAGCTCCTGCTCCCTTCTGTCAAGCAGCGCATGGAGCTTCTGGCGGTCGGCGGGATAGCGTTTCTTTTTCTTTTCGGTCATGGTTCCTCCTTAAAGTGGCAGGCGGCCAAAGCCATACAGTCGCTTGGACCATTTTTCGCTTTTGAGGTCGGCAAAGCCGACCGGGTCGCCTGCGTGAATCATCATGTCGTTGCCCACATAGATGCCTACATGGGTGATACCCTTGACATCCGCGCCCATCGTTTTCTCGAAAAAGACGAGATCACCGGGGTGCGCGTCCTCCTTGCTGACATCGCTGCACAGGGAGTAGAGCCCATTGGCGCCCATCCGTCCCACATCACACACGCCGGAGTTGTTAAAGACCCAGCATACGAAGCCGGAGCAGTCAAAGCCGGTATCGGGATTGCTGGCACCGTACACATAGGGATAGCCGATGTACTTCTCGGCCTCGACCATCAGGGCAAGGAAATCGGGATCGGCCCGCAGAAGCTGCTCCGGGATGGTGTAGTTGACCAGCTTGTATTTGGACTGCACACCGCGAATCTTCACGTTGGTTTTGCCAACCGAGGAAATGACGGGGATGTCATCGTCCTCAATCTCCATGAAGTACTGCGGATCTTCCAGAATCACGGTCTCGCCATTCCAGTTGTCCATGTCAAAGGTGCTGGCATCTTCCGCCACAGCGCCTCGAACGGAGAGAAAAAGGGAAAGCAGGAACAGCGCCGCGATGGCGGCGATCACCTGACGGGCGATGGTCACGGTAAGGTTTTCGTTGTTTCGATTCATCATCAACGGGATACTCCTTTCAAATCTGTGCATGGAAAAGGAGCCCTGCGGATGCAAGGCCCCTTGTATCGATCATCAGTTGGGTACTCGTCCAAACGAGTGGAAATGCGTCTGCCAATAGGCATCGCTGAGATCGGCATAGCCGATGGGGTTGCCGCAGTGCAGCATCATCCCGTTGCCCACATAGATGCCGCAATGCGTGATTCCGGCGACATCCGCGCCCATCGTGCCCTCAAAGAACACAATGTTTCCAGGCTGCGCCTGGTCATCCGGCACGGTGCGGCACAGGCTGCGCAGCCCCTTGGCTCCCAGTCTTCCGGTGTTGTAGACACCGCTGTTCGTGAATACATACGAGACAAAGCCAGAGCAATCAAAGCTGGTTTCCGGGCTTGCACCGCCCCAGACATACGGATAGCCGATGTACTTGGTCGCTTCCTCCATCAGCGCGGCAAACGAGGGATCGGCATCCAGGGTTTCCTGTGGGATGTCGTAGAGCGTTGGGTCGCGGAGCGGCACCGCATAGGGATTGCCGGAGAAGATACCCTCCATGTTGCCATGCGAGGCCATGTACAGCGCGTACATGCCCATGGTATGATGGCTCATGCTAATGACCGGCAAATGGGAGAGATTCTTGTTTTCCAGCCTGACGTTGCAGATGCTGTATGCATAGGGCACCTGCACGTCATAGGGGTAGGTTTCGGTGTGCTGCTGCCCTGTGGCGGGGTCAGTCACGATGCGTGTGCCGGTTCTCGCTTCCGTCCGATATCGGGTTTCTGTTGAAACAGTCTGCGTGACAACGTATTGAAGATCAAAATATTTCTCGATCACCGGATAGGCGGTGTCCAGTGTCCACTCCTGTCCGTCGAAACAGGCGGAGATGATGGCGATGAGCACATAGGGATCGTGCCAGATTTCGTCGGCATCGACATGGTATTCGTCATACCCGGGATGGTACTGCTCGTAGCGATCCATTTCGTCCTGCAATTCACGCTCCTTGGCGGTATAGGCGCGCTCCGCGGCGCGTACATCGTCCTCCGTCGCCGGATAGGTGCCGATGATGAGCGATTCCAGCACCGATTGAGCCAACGGCGTACAGGATTGCAGGCTGCCCATGAGGATCAGCAGCATCGCGCACAGCAGGATGATCAGCAGGGAGGATGGATGGCTTTGGAAAACCTCTGCCATCCGTCCCGTGACGTCACCCGCTCCGCGAACGGTCTTCCCCGCGGCAGCGGCGCTTTTTCCTGTATTGCTAACGGTATCGCCGGCAGCCTTCATCGCGGCATATTCCTTGCGGATGGCGCGTTTTTGCTGCCAGCGGGAGAGCGGATTGCTGGTAAACTGCGGATTCTCCGCGCGATGTTTGGCCTCCAGATACCGTGTGTTAGCTTCATCCAGCGCACGTTCAGCATTTTGCGCCTGCTTATAGGGACGCAGCTTGTGCGCGTGATAGGCATGTTCACCCATCTGCAAGGCAGAGGTGCTGAACCTGTCGCCCTGAAGCACAGCGCTTGCGGCAGCATTGTCATCTTCGTTGGCCTCTGCCAGCTGCTGGTGCAGCTGCTCACGCGCCGATTCTATCGGGCGCTGAACAGGATGCCGGAGACGGGAGGGCGGCTTCGCTTCGGTTTCCTCAAACCGGAGCCGGATTTTCTTTTTCCTGGCATGGGGCAAAGAAGCATCACCCGCCTCGGCTGTCGCCTGGGTCACAGAGGACACAAACGCAGGTGCTTTCCCGGAGGATTTTGAATCAGCGGACGAACGCACAACCTTTGATGCCTGTTTCTTCTGCTGAGAAGACTCACCAAATAGCGATGCCGGTTCATGCAGTTCAGCCGCATCCGCTTCAATCTGCTGCATGGCATCCTGCTCGGTTTGAACCTCCTCGGCGGTCAGCTTCAGGCGGCGCGTTTGCAGCTTCTTCTTGGCTGCATCGTATCGGTCGGCGGCTTGTTCTGCCTTTTCCGCCTTTTGCGCCAGCTCCGGGTTCTCCAGCTCCTCCTTCGAGAAGCGCAGCCGGGGAGAGCTGAGGTTACGGGTTTCAGTCAATCAACAGCACCTCCTTGGGGTGTCATTATGACGCACAAGCCCATGCGGGCTTTGTTTGTGAACTGTTCCATGTCGTGTTCCTTCAAAAAGGATACAGAAAAACCGGCATGGATCGTACATGCCGGTTTGTGTGGAAAGTTGCGAACCATTTTTTTCAGGGTTCCATCTGCTTGAAACGGTATGCACCGCGGCTCTTTCCGTTCGCAAGCTCAATCAGAGAGGCTTCCTTCATCCTGCGCATCAGAACGGTTGCTGGTGCGGTTGTCACATTGAGTGCTTCGGCAACATCAGAACGGGTAAAGCACTGCTGCGTGCCATAGTGTTGATACAGCGCGAGAACATGCGCCGCAGTTTTTGGCTTGAAGCCCAATCCTTTGAGCAGATGCATGAAGGATTGTTTTCTTTCTTCAAGGATTGTTTCAGGCTCGTCGAAGGATTGTTTTTTCTCCGGAGGGATGCTTTTTTCAACGGCTACGCCGTAATTCAGATTGAAAAGCGTCACGATATGCTCGTGCAAGCGGGAGCGTCACCCTCGGTCTAAGCCAAAGGCGGCGCTCCTGCAATCGAAACAAAGTAAGACTTGCCGGAGAGATAAAAAGGTGAAATACATATTGTATTTCTTGAGATTTTAGTATATAATAGAATATTAAATGTATTACTACTGCAGCAAAGGTGGAGTCAGAAATGAAATTTTATGCTGTAAAAGCAGGAAAAAAAGTTGGTGTGTTTGACAACTGGATTGAGTGTAATGAGTCCATCAAAGGCTTTTCCGGGGCGATTTATAAATCGTTTCCTTCAAAAGAAGAAGCGGAGGCATTCTTGTCTGATAGAGACATTTGGTGTGAAGCTGTTGAGCAGGATATTCAACAGGGATTCTTAGTGGCATTTTGCGATGGCAGTTTTGATAAAAGCCTTAACAGATATTCTTATGGTGTTATTATAATCGAAAGTGATGGAAAAGAAACTTCCTTATGTGGGTATGGGTCAAATCCTAAATATATTGCAAGCAATAACATCATTGGTGAAATATTTGCAGTGATAAATGCGCTAGATTGGTCAATTTCGAACGGATATGACAAGGTAAAAATATATCACGATTATGAAGGCCTGAGTAAGTGGATAACTGGTGACTGGAAAACCGGCAGTGATGTTGCCCAAATGTATACCTCTATATTTCATTCGAAATTTGATGGAGTTCTCGATGTCCATTTTGAGAAAGTCAAAGGACATAGCAATAACCCATAT
>OHZB01000111.1_pt1 | contig 23587 bp, 18 predicted proteins | sample 1580351 | NCBI WGS metagenome assembly OHZB01 (sample SAMEA3882512, study PRJEB24775) | human gut metagenome | biome: human-associated habitat; feature: intestine environment; material: feces | place: Netherlands | collected 2009/2010 | reverse complement strand
GCCCAGGCGGGAGGTCACGATGGTGTCGGACGAGCCGTAGATGGTGTTGGACAGGCGGTGCACCAGAAAGTACCGCAGATCGTGGAAAATGCCGAGGTCTTTAAAGTCGTTGACCGTGACCCTGACATCGTGTACGTAGGGAAAATCCTTCCTGAAGCGGCGGGCAATCAGCAGGTTGGCCGTGACGTTGAAGAAGATCGTCACGCTGAAATAGAGCACGTAGTTGGGGAACCACAGCGACACGGCAATTTTGGCAAGGCTCGTCAGCACGTTGCAGCAGAAGTCGATCTGGGTGCAGCGGTAGCCCTGCTGGGTGCAGGTGTACATCAGGCGGCGGGTTATCAGAAAATAACTGCACAGCGTTGAAATAACGTTCAGGCCGTAGACCGTGTATGCCGTGGCGGCGGGCACGTCGGGCATGATCCACCGCAGGGCCGCCGCGCCGATGAGCGCCAGCCCCGCAATGACCATGCCGACGACGCGGTAGGCCCACTTGTACATCGACATGTACTTGCTGATCTTTTCTTCATTTTTGGCGGCGATTTGCTCGTAGAGACGATAACTTATGACGCTGCCAACGCCGAACTCGGCGATGGAGAAAAAGTTGAAAAGCTGGCTGACGACCTGCGATGCCGTGGTGATCTGCGGGCCGAAGTTATCGACGAGCAGACGCCGCGTGACGAGGCCCAGCAGCAGAAGCAGCAGACTGGACCCGAGGGCGTAGGCCATATTCAGTAAGGTACGTTTGGTACGCAAGGCTAAATCTCCGTTTTTAAATAATAAATAAAAAATAATAAATAATAAATGTGGTGCGGCGCCGCGCGCCGCGATTTAAAATAGTGGACGGAAAGCAGAGAAATGGGCTGTGCAGGCAGGGCGCGGGGCGTCGGGGACGCCGCCCCCTACAGCGGAGGTACACACGCAATTTAAATCACGCCGCCGCGGGCGGCGTACATGATTTTTTATTTATTATTTATTATTTTTTATTTGCGTTGAAGGCTTGCCGCCCAAAGCGTGAACCGCGGCCCGAAGGTCTGCATCATCCACCGGAACAGTCGCCAGTCGCGGCGGGTGCGGACCTCGGTGCCGTGGGGGTAGAGCGGGCGCAGCTGCTCGATATAGGGCAGGCAGGCCTTGCGGATGGCGGCGTCCCTGACCGCTGCCGTGCGGGCCTGCGGCCAGAAAACGTCTGCAGCGGCATCCTGCATGGCGGCGTAGGCCGCAGCGTCCGCCGTGCCGTTGGCGGAGAGCCTGGCCAGGCGGCGCTGTGCGGCGGCAAGGCCCCGAAAGCGCTTGGGCAGATTTTTGGCATCTGTCAAAAGACTGCCCTGCCGTCCGACGCGGTAGTGGGTGAAAACCGTGTCCAGAAAGTAGAGCCTGTCGCAGTGCAGCAGCAGCTCAAGGTCAAAGGGCCAGTCCTCGGCCCAGACGCAGTCCGGCAGGAAGCGGACGCGGGCCTGCTCCAAAAAGGACCGCCGGATGCAGTATTTCCAGACCGACCAGTGCCCGGCGGTGTACAGGGCCTTCAGCCGCGCGGCGTAGTCGCTGCTGGCAAACGGGCCGGGCACCAGATGCAGACCGTCGTGCGGGGTCAGCGTGCCGTCGGGCTGCCATTCGAGATGCCTGCCGATGAACCAGTCGCAGTCCGGGTGGGCGGCCAGCGCACCGCGCAGCTGCGCCAGCAGGCCGGGGGCCATGGCGTCGTCACTGTCGAGAAACAGCAGCCAGTCGCCTGTGGCGGCCTTGAGGCCGGTGTTGCGCGCCGCGGCAAGGCCGCCGTTTTCCCGGTGAATGACCTTTAGGCCGGGCAGCTCGGCGGCGAGGGCGTCGCACATCGCGCCGCTTTGGTCGGTGGAGCCGTCGTCCACAAGGATGCACTCCCAGTCGCGCGGGCCGGGCTGCTCGACCACGCTTTTGACGCAGGCGGACAGGTAGTTTTGCACGTTGTAGACGGGGATGATGATGGAAAAGAGAGGCATAAGTGTCTCCTTGCTATAAAGCCTTCCCCCAAGGGGGAGGTGGCCCGAAGGGCCGGATGAGGGGAGAGTGTGTGCTGCAAGCTGTTAGCGGGTGATGATGGCGAGGTTTGCCCTCATCAGTCGCCTGCGGTGACAGCTTCAGTCTCCGTGCCAAGTGCCGCCTACGGCGGTTGCACTCCGACACGCGCCTGCGGGCGCAGCCCCGAGGGGGAAGTCTTTATAAGCTGCCATCCGTCCTGATACAAGGCCGTTTTCTTTGTGTGCGCATACCACTTATCCGGCGCCCAGGTTTGTTTATCGGGGGCGGGGGCAAGGTACTGCGCCCACCAACTGTAGGTGGAGTTGCTCAGGACAAAGCCGCGGCAGAGCTGCATGAAGGCCAGGTCGGCGACGGCCTCGCCGCGGGGCAGGAACACGGCGGGCAGACCTGCGGTGTCCAGATGCTCCCGCGCCCAGTCGATGTCGTCGGAAAAGACAAACAGCGCGGCGTCGGGGCGTTCGTCCCTGACCGCTGCGACAGCGCGGGCGTAGTAGTCCGGCGTGCAGACCTGTAAGATCGCGTTCTCGGGCTTCTGGTAGTCGCCGCGGCGCAGATGGACGCAGACAGGGTACGCGGCGGCGGTGATCTGCGCCGCATAGGGCCCGGCGGGGGCGGCTTTTGCACGCAGCTCTTCCTTTATAATGGGGGCAAAATCCGCAAAGTAGCACTCACTCTGGAAGTACCCCCACGCGAGGAAATCGCGGGCGTGGCCGCGGCGGACGGGGGTGTAGCCGTCGGTGGCAAAGTGCAGGCCGACGGCGTTCAGCAACGGGGCAGCGGCGGCCTCAAAGCTGTGCCAGTCGCGGGCCATCAGGCCGCGGCGCTGCTCGTACTTGATCATCAGCGCCTTGGCGGCGTTCCGGCGCGGCAGGTGTGCCTTGGCAAAGCCAGCGTCGGCAATGATTTTGACGTCCGGCGAGATGTTCAGTGCGTCCAGCGCGCAGACCGTGTGCGCCGGGGCACCGTCGCGCCAGTCCTGCCGGTCCAGCAGGGTGACGGGCTCGCCGCAGCGCAGACCCAGCGCCCGCGCGAAGGCGTAGATGAACATCTGGTTGCCGAGGCCCCCGGCCAGTTCGGCGTAGATCATGCGTGTCCTCCCAGTTTGTCGTACAGCTGCTCCATGCGGCGGGCAGCGGTTTTCAGCTCGTACCCGGCGGCGGAGAGCGCGGCCCAGTGGTCGTCGTGATCGCCGTGGGCGGCGATGGCCTCGGCCTTGGCGGCCCAGTCGGTCAGCGGCGCGGCCAGCGGCAGAAAATGCACAAGGTCGGTCACCGAGCCGTCGTCGGGCACGTTGGTGGACGCCAGACACGGCACGCCGCAGCCCTGCGCCTCCACTAGGGTGACGGGGCTGCCCTCAAAGTTGCTGGGCAGCAGAAACAGGTCAAAGGCGTTCATGAAGGCGGGCACATCGCTCTGCACGCCCGCAAAGATGACGCGGTCTGTCAGGCCGCGTCGGGCCGCGGCGGCGCGCATTTCAGGCTCCATCTCGCCGGTGCCGACGAGCAGCAGCTTCCAATGTGGGTCCTGTGCGGCCATCGCGGCAAAGACCTCCATCAGGAAAAGCGGATTTTTCTGGTGGTTCAGCCGCCCGACGAACCCGGCCAGCCGGTCCGTGTCGGTAATGCCCCAGGCGGCGCGGGTCGCGGCGCGGGCGGCGGCATCCGGGTGAAAGCGCCCGGCATCCACGGCGTTGCAGGCCACGGAAAAGTTCGGCTTAGCGTCGATATGGTCACCGAACACGAACCGCCCCGCCGCGACGCCGCAGCCGAGGAAGTAGTCCGCGAACAGCTGGTACACCAGATGGGCGGCGCGCCAGGTCAGCGTCATGGGCGGGTAGACGATGTGGCTGTGCACCACGATTTTAGCCCGGGGGCAGAGCACGCGCATCATGCCGCAGACCGGGGCACCGATCTTGCTGGCCGTGTGGTAGTGGATGATGTCGTAGTCCTTATGGGTGCGCAGGTGGGCGGCCAGGGCGCGGATGCGGTCCTTTTTGTTGTCCGGCACGGCGAGGATCTCGACGCCGTGCGCTTCGAGCGCCGGGGCCGTGCTGGCCTGGTCCGGCGGGCACTGACCGACGAAAAGGGTGACGCGGTATTTGGCGGTATCGAGGTGCAGCAGCAGGTTCTGGACATACCGCTGTACGCCGCTCTGCACGCCGAGGTGGTTGCTGATCATTAAGATTTTCATGGTGGTCTCCGGAAGGGAAAAGGGAGGTGGGCAAATAAAAAATAATAAATAATAAATAAAAAATGTGGTGCGGCACCGCGCGCCGCGATTTAAAAGAAAGGGCGGCGAACAGGCAAGGGCTATACAGGCAGGGTACGGGGCGTCGAGGACGCCGCCCCCTACAGCGGGGGCAGACACGCATTTCAAATCACGACGCCGCGGGCGGCGAACCTGATTTATTATTTATTATTTTTTATCTATTATTTATTTACCAGTAGCTCCCACCCTCGACCTTTTCTTTATTGCTGATGCCCTCGGTCTCGTCGGGACGGACCCAGGCGGGGTTGTAGAGCTTGGAAATGACGGGGTGGTCGTCCCAGCGCTTGCCCTTGATGCCAAACAAAAGCTGCGTGGCACCGCTCATTTGTATGGCGGCGTGGCCGGTGTCGCGGGCGTGGGCGGCCAGCGGCAGGCTGTAGGCCCCTGCGCCGACGATGGCGACGTCGTAGTCGGCGGCGTCCATCCGGCGCTCCATCTCGGTCAGGGCGTCAAACCAGCCGGCGTAGCCGGTATCCTGCCCGCCCAGACCCTGCACGGCCTGAATGACCGTCAGGCTGGCAAGCTCCGGCAGCACGTCTTTGCCGGGAAACAGCTGGGTGCGCTTTTCATACTGGGCTAAAATCGTGCGGCGGAACGGATGCACGACGAGCACCCGTTTGCCCGCGAGGGCGGCGCTCCACGGGCGGGCGTGGTAGTAGGGCTCCAAGGCGCGCAGCTCGGTAAAGCGGGTCGCGTCACAGCCGCGGATGACCTCCCGCTCGGCCCCGACGTTCCAGAGGGCGAGCAACTCGGCGCTCTGCGCAGTCTTGACGTAGAGGCGGCAGAATTTGTCCAGCGTGGCATCGTCGGTGGGAAAGACGCCCGACAGATTCCGAATATCCGCCCGCGTGCGGTCCGTGAAATTGTGCCCGCCGTTTTGCAGCCAGTCGGCCACGGTGCGCATCTCGGTGGCACCGCAGCGGCCAAACAGGAACGGCTGGCCGCTCTCGAGCAGGTCGCGCGCCAGGTCGTTGCCGGCGGCGGCGGGCAGGATGTCCACGCCGCGGTATTTCATTGTAAAGCGCAGACCGCGGTAGAGGTCGGCGGCCTTCTGCAAAAGAGGATTGTCGTTATCCATTGGCTTTTCCCTTTTTGGGCAGCAGGGTCAGGGCCAGCTCGGCACTGTTCTGCCACAGAAAGTTTTCGTTCACGCGGCTCTGGGCGGCGTGGCCCATGGCGGCGGTGATTTTGTCCAGCGCTGCGGCCAGCTCGGGCACGGTGCTGCACAGCAGGCCGCTGATGCCGTTCTCAATGATAAGATCGGGGCCGGGGGCGTGGCGCGCCACCGGCGGGCAGCCCGCGTACATGGCCTCCAGCAGGCTCATGCCGAAAATCTCATTCGGGTTCAGGTTCACAAAAGCGTCGCAGGCATGATAATAAACGTGCACCTGCTCGTTGGGAAGCTGCGGGATCAGGCGGCAGCGGTCCAGTAAGCCCGCGTCGGTCAGGCGGCGGGTCAGCTCATCGCCCAGTGAGCCCCGGCCGATGATGATGGCGTACCAGTCCGGCGCGGCCTGCAAAAGCGGCACAAGGTCGAGCGGCTGCTTGTAAGGGTCAAGGCGGCCCACAAAGATGAACACCCGCGCGTGCTCGTCGATTTTGAACGCACGGCGGATTTCGGTGCGGTTGTTGGGGATGGACGGGATGATGGCGGTGTCCAGCCCGACGGGCATCAGCCCCGCGCAGGGCACGCCGAGGCTTTCCAGCTCGGCGGCGACGGCGGGGGTTTTGGCGTAGGTGGGCGTTTTGCGGTATACCGCCAGATTGCGGCGCAGCAGCAGGTCCATGACCCTGCGCACGGCGGCGTGGTTGGAGGTGCTCTTCAGCGCACCGAGCTGGCTGTAAAACAGGATGCCGTGCTTTTGGCAGAAGCGGTACAGCCCCGGCACGCCGAGGGAGTTGTCGCCCATGACATGCACGGCGTCGGCATGCTCGTCGAGCAGAATCTGCCAGCTTTTATAGAATGCCTGCACGCCGAAGGCGACGGCGGGCATATAGCAGATTTTTACGTTTGGCTCCGGGGTCTCGATCCGGGGGGCTTTCGCGCCCGGCTCCGGGTAGAGCACGACGGCGCGGCAGCCCAGCGCGGCAAAGGCGCGGGCCAGGCCGACCTCCTGCCGGTTATACAGGCCCTTCTGGCCCGACGGCCCGCGGTAAAATTGCGGAATGACGATGGTTTTCATGTGCGTGGGAATACCTCATTGTGGGAGTAAAATTTTCTTGGCCCCCTCTGGGAGGGGGCTCCGCCCGCAGGCGGTGGGGGAGAGAGGTTGATGGTTGCCCGGAAGATTTCGGGTTATGGCGAGGTTCTCTCCCTCCGGCCCTGCGGGGCCACCGCTCCCCCTCTGGCGCGAGCGCCACCTCCCCCGTATCGGGGGAGTCTGTCTCGCAGAGGGAGGCAAGGGGGACGGGGCGTCGGGGACGCCGCCCCCTACATTACTCGGCGGCGGGTGTGGAAACTTCCGGCTTTTCGATTTTTGGGATGCGGGTCAGATACCTTGCGTCGATGATCTCTAAAACGTCATCGCGGCAGTAGGTGTGGATGCCGATGATGTCCGCGGGGGCAAGGCCGGTGATCTCGACGTTCTGCGGCGTGGCGGCGCACAGAGGCACCTCCGAGCTGCCGCGGCGGGCGAGAAACTGCAGATAGACCCCGTAGTCCACGGTGGTGCTGACCTGGGTGGGGTGGATGATCTGCTCACCCAGCAGGAAAAACGGCCCGGCGTTGCGGCTGACAAGGTCAAAGTCGCGGTGCTGCAGATTGTAGGCTTCATCGGGCAGCAGCTCAAACGGGCCGGGCGCGGCGGGCAGCGTGTCCTCGGCAGGCAGCGGGACGGCGGCAGTCTCCTGTACGGCGTGGCGCAGCGTGTAGCGGCGGTAGCGCACATAGAGCTGGTTGTCGGGGCGGGTCTCGCTGCAAAGCAGGGTCAGGGCCTCGGCGCGGCGGTCCAGCAAAATCGTGTCGCAGAGCTCCTCGTCCGTGGGAAAGCGCTGCACCAGCTCCCATTGGGTGGGGAAGGTCTTGCAGCGGTAGAGCCGCAGGCTGTGGTCGCTGCCGGTCTCGGGGATCATCCAGATCTCACCGTTCCAGTCAAAGACCATCGGGAACGACAGGTGGAAATCTTCTTCCAGCGCGACGCGCCAGTCGTCGGCGGTGCCGTCGTCGTGCAGCTCGCAGACCTCGAGACGGCCCTTGCCGGTGGAGAGGTCCATCGCCTCGGCGAACAGCCAGCGCTTGCCGCGCCGGTGGTAGAGCAGCGGGTCGGCAAACCACCAGCCCTCCCGCCGGGGCAGCAGGGTGTAGGGGCCGCCTTCCAGAGCGGGCAGCGGCTCGGTGCCCTCGGCAGTGGGGCGGGGGCGCACGGCGATGGTGTAGATTTCTTTTTCGCCCATGACTTTGCGCAGCAGCCGCTTGGGCGGCATGTGCAGGGCGCGGTAAAACTGGTTCATGATACTTCCTCGGCGGCGCGGCGGCCGTATAGTTTTAGCAGGGTCTTGTAGTTTTCCTCGGCGCTGAAGCGGCGGCGGGTGGCGCTGGCGATGGCCGTGCAGTCAAACTGCATGGCGCTCATGGCGCGGACAGCCCCGGCCAGCTCGGCGGGGTCGCCGGGGGCAAAGCACAGCCCGTCAAACCCGGGCCGCACCGACGCCCCGACATTGCCGATGCCGCTGGCCAGCACCGGCGTGCCCAGCGCGTGGGCCTCCGCCGGGACAAGGGCAAAGCTCTCATAGCAGAGACTGGCGGCGACGACGGCGCGGCTCTCGGCCATCAGGCGGTGCAGCGCGTCCCGCGGAAGCTGGCCGACGAATTGCACCTTGGGCAGATTCTGCGCTTTGGCCCAGTCGGCCAGCGGGCCGTCCCCGGCCACAAGCAGCAGCGGTGCGTCCTTGCCCAGAATGCGCCATGCCTCAATGACGGTGCGCAGACCCTTTAGTTCCTCCAAGCGGCCCGCAAAGACGAACTGACGCTTGCGCTCCTCCCAGGGGGTGACGGGGCCGGTGGGCACGGTCACGGGGTTCGGCTTGACGACAAGGCGGTTTTCGTCGAAGGTGGGATGGATCTTATTGAATTCCAGCAGCTTTTCCCGGTCAAACTCGGTGGGGGTGGTGATGGTGATGCCGCGCCATGTGCCCAGCACCCGATGCAGCCAGTAGGCGGCCACGACGACGAGCGTCTGTGCCCGGCTGCCGCGGTAGCAGCGGTGCCGCAGTGCGCAGTGCAGGCCGTGGTGCGGGCAGTCCTCACAGACCCGGCCGTCCCGCAGTAAGATGCCGTTCGGGCAGAACAGGCGGAAGTTGTGGAGCGTCAGCACCACCGGCACGCCGCATTTTTTGGCGGCGCGCACAACGGCAGGGCTGAGGAGCAGCAGCGTGTTGTGGATGTGGACGGCGTCGATGTGCTGCTGTTCCATGATATTCCGCACGTCGCGGGCGGCCCGGCGGTTCCAGACGGCGCGAAAGGGCAGCAGCGCCTTAGCCGCGCCGTGGGCGGCCTCCTCATTGCTGCGCTCATAGACGACGACGGTGTGGCCGTGCTGCTCCAGCAGGGCGCGCTCTGCGGCAAAGACGGCGTCCTCGCCGCCGGGCAGCCGGTAATGACAGTGTATCAGCAGAATTTTCACGCAGCCGCCTCCTCTTGCAGACAATAAACCTATTATGACATTATACCCTTTTTGCGGCGCTTTCGCAACAAAAAAAGAGGAACGCAGTGCGTCCCTCGCGGTAAAATTACTGGTCGTCGTCATCGTGGAGCTGGGCCTCACGGATGGCCTTGATTTTTTTCTCGATGTCAAAGCTCTTTTCCAGTGCGGGGTAAATGGCCATCAGGCTCAGCAGGCAGGGCAGCCACAGGCTGGTTAAAATCAGCACAAAACTGGAAATCGGCCAGAACAGCGCCACAGCGCCCCAGTACAGCAGCTGCCACAGCAGGCCCAGGCCGCTGCGGGGCAGGTAGCCCAGGAACAGCATGAGGGAGTTCTTCAACAGTCCGGCGAAGGACAGGTCAAGCAGCGCGACCTGCACGTAGAGGTACTGGGCAATGCCGGCCAGCAGGATGACGGCGACCAGCACGGCGATCACGGCCACCTGCCCGCCGGCAATGTTGATGTGGCAGAGTGAGAAAATCTCCATGGCCAGCAGCAGGCCGCAGACAGCGCCGGGCAGCAGGGATTCCTTCAGGTTGCGCTTCCAGGTGCGGCGGTAGGTCTCCCACCAGTAGCCGGGCTCGTCGCGCAGCGTGCGCAGGATCGTGTCGTTCAGGCCGACGATCTGCGGCGCGGCGATCATGCCGCCCAGCACGCCCGCGATGACGAGCGGGATCAAAGAGTGGGTCTCGACGGCGAACCAGACACCGGCGGCAAACGGCAGACCGCCGAGCATCGCCAGTATGCCGGCCAGCCAGATGGTGGAGAAGTCGCGGCCCAAAATCTCAAAAAAGCGGGCAGCGCCCTTTTTACGGGGGGCGTCGGGCGATACGCCCGGGCCGGGTTTATCAAAATTGCGCGTGAAAAGTCCCATGATACAATAGCTCCTTATTGAATGATGTTGGGGAAAAGAGGGGCGCGGCGGCCTTTCGGGTCGATGCAAGCATCGACCCCTGCGCCGTAGGGGCGGATTCCATATCCGCCCGGGGTGTTTGCCGCTGCCGCAAACGAGCACGGGCGGGCGATGCCCGCCCCTACAAAGTAGTTGGCCCGTAGAGGGCGGCGCCGCTTTGAATCAGAATGTCCGGCTCGACGCGCAGGCCGGTTTTGCGGCCCTTCTGGGCTTCGACGAGAAAAAGCCAGGGCGCGGCGTCGGGGCGGTTCTTGACAAAAGCCAGACGCTTCGGCTCAAGGCGCGCGGCGCGTAAGGCGGCCAGAATTTCCGCCAACTGCTCCGGGCGCTGGCAGAGCAGGAACCGCCCGCCGTCCCGCAGGGCGCGGCGCGCGCAGTCCACGGCGTCGGCGGTGGTGCAGCTGCCGGTGTGGCGGGCCTCGGCCCGGCGCGGGTCCGGGCTGCGGGGACCGGCTGTGAAGTACGGCGGGTTGCAGGCGGCAAAATCGTACTGCCCCTGCTCCGGCCCGGCGGTGCAGAGCTGCCGCAGGTCGCCGCAGACCGGCACGATGTGCGCGGCGTCGGCGTTTTCGGCCAGGGCCGCGGCGCAGAGGGCGGACGCGGCGGGGTCGATCTCCAGCGCGGTGCAGGGGCCGCGGTGCCCGGCGTCGTGCCAAACGAGTGAGACGATGCCGCATCCGCTGCACAGGTCGAGCGCACGCTCGTTTCTGCGGGGCTGCGCGAAGCGGGCCAGCAGCAGCGCGTCGGTGCCGAACGTCGCGCCCGGCGCGGTCAGCACGCGGGTGCCGTTGTCCAGAATTTCAACGCCCATTCAGGCTTTTGCGCGCAGCTGCGCGTATTTCAACAGTGCGATCTGGGTCTTGCTGTCCTTGATCGTGCCGTCCATCACAAGGCCGAGGGCCTCGTCGAACGGCATTTTGACGACATCAAGGAACTCGCCCGCGTCGAGGTGCTGCGCTGTGCTGTGCAGGCCGGTGGCGGCCCACAGATAGATTTTCTCGCTGTCGTAGCCGACGGTGGCATAGACGACGCCGAGGTCGATAAAATTGTCGGCGGTCAGGCCGCACTCCTCGCTCAGCTCGCGCTTGGCGGCCTCAAACGGATCCTCGTCCGCCTCGAGCTTACCGGCGGGCAGCTCCCAGATCTCCTCGCCGAAGGCATAGCGGAACTGACGTACCATCGTCACGCTGCCGTCGGCGTCCACAGGCAGGATGCAGGCGCCGCCGTGGTGGTGGACGATCTCCCGCGTCGAGGTCGTGCCGTCCTCAAGCTGTACCTTGTCCACGGTCACGCGGATGACGCGGCCATTGAAGATTTCCCTGCTTTCCAGCATGGTCTCGGTATGTGCCATTGCTTTTCTCCTTTGCAGAAAGGGCCCCGCCGTACAGGCAGGGCCGATACTGCTTCTATTTTACAGCAGACGCAGACAATAATCAATAAAGTCGAGCGTATATTTTTGGCTGCGCAGCCAATCAGAGGTGTGGCCGTCATCGAGGTAGGCCAGCAGGGCTTCGGTCAGGATGGGGTCCTGCATCAGATACTCGCGGCAGTACTGCCCGTCCGGCTCCCGGATAGCCTGGCAGAACACAACGCTGCGGCCCTGAAAAACATTGACGCTCATCGACGGAGTCGGCGCCAGCTGGGCAGAGTCCACGATGCGCAGGGTGCGGCGGTCAGACTCCGCAGCGCGGCGCAGCCGCAGGAGCAGCTCCCGGCGGGTGGGAATGTCCGGCGCATCGCACAGATCCGGCGGAATGTCGAACATTTTCCCGGTGCGTACAAACTGCAAAAGACCTTCCTCACAGAAATAGAGGTCCGGGGCCTGGGCGCTCCACATCTGCAGGTGTTCGAGCAGGGCGGGCAGGGACTGCAGCGCGGCGCCGGGCCGGACAAGCTGCAGAGCCATTTTCTCGTCGGCAAACAGGGCGAACGGCGGCTGGTAGCGGATCATGGAGCAGCGGCGCTTTTCCGAAAAGAGGTCGTTGTACAGCGCTATGGATTCCGAAAAGTCGTGGGCATCGGTGGCGAGCTTCAGCACCGATGCGGCGTTGAGATATTTGCGGCTGAACGCAAGGCGCAGATTTTCGACGGCCTGGCGGTCCATGATGATGTAGGCCTTCTGGCCCTGGATGTCCATCATGACGGCGGCCTTGGGCAGCAGCAGATAGACAGGCATCAGCGTGCCGGGGCTGGGCTCGGTCATGACGTGGCGCACGACGCGGGCCTCGTAATTCAGCTTGGGCAGGAAAAGGAACGGCAGTGTGCGGGTCAGGACGGACACGCCGGACACCCATTCCCGGGGAATGTCGCGGTTCTCGGCATAAACCAGCAGCTGGGACAGTGCGACGGGTGCGCCGTCCGCTGCCGAAAAGCGTTCTACCAGCACATGGTCCAGCGTGGGGTTTGTGAACGGCGAGAGGAGCAGCGGGCGGGTATCGCCGGACAGAATGTGGTTGGCCACCAGCGATGCCACGGCGGCGGCGACTGCGCGGCTGCCCTCTATGTACTGCTCGCTGCAGTGCAGCTGGCCGGCGGCTTCGTTGGAGATAAGGCCCTCGCGGTGGGTGAAATCCTCCACCCGGAAAGAGACCTCCAGCAGGTGGTGCAGCTCGGCGCGCAGCCTGGGATCGGGGCCGCGGCCACGCTGCTTGTATTGCAGCAACAGGGCGGATTTCTCTTCCTCGCTCAATTCCAGCGCGTCGGCCAGGTGCTCCAGCTGGAACTCCCGCGGGGTGCGCTGACCGCTTACAATTTTGTACAGCGTGGAGCGGTCGATCGACGCTTTGCGGGCCAGCTCGGCCATTGTGCCGGGGTAGCGGGTGACGAATATCTTCAGGGTCTGGGTCAGTTCGCTCATGGGGGCGGCCTCCATTTATGGAATGCTTTTACTATACCGCGAAAGTGCCGCGCTGGCAAGTGTAAACTTTTTTGGTACATCGTTGCGATATGCCGGGAAATTTGTTATAATCTGGGAAAGTGAAAACGAGGTGACCGTTATGAAAAAGCATCCTCTTTTGGCGGCAGGGGCCGCGGCGGGCACGGCGGTGCTGGGCGCGGCGTATGCCGTCTACCGCGTTGCCTTTTACCAGAAGCCGACGACGAAGGTGCCCTCCCCGGCGGATATGCCCACGCGGGAGTGCTACCGCAAGGCCATGGGCCCCGACGCCGACGCGCTGGCGCGGGATATGTTCAAGGCCGTGCACATCACGGCGCAGGACGGTACGCCGCTGGCCGCACGCTACTACCACCACGCCGACGGCGCGCCGCTGGCAATCATCTTCCACGGCTACCGCGGCTATGCGGAGCGGGACGGCCTGGGCGGCTATACGCTGTGTACGGCGCTGGGCTACAATGTGCTGCTGCCCGACCAGCGCGCCCACGGCTACAGCGGCGGCCATACGATCACGATGGGCGTGAAGGAGCGCTACGACGCCCGCGACTGGACGGTCTGGGCGCGGAGCCGCTTCGGCCCCGAGGTGCCGATCTTTTTGATGGGTGTCTCGATGGGTGCAGCCACCGTGCTGCTGGCCGCCGGGCTGAACCTGCCGGACAACGTCTGCGGCATTGTGGCGGACTGCGGCTACACCAGCCCGCGGGAGATCACCCGCAAGTGCCTGCCGGAGTATCTGCCCGGCATGCCGCTGGAGCTGACCTATGCGGTTGGACGGCTGGGCGCGATCCTGTTCGGCCACTTTGACCCCGAGGACGCCGACTGCGAGGCCGCCGCAGCGCAGAGCAAGGTGCCGATTTTGTTTGTCCACGGCGACGCGGACGGCTTTGTACCCTATGATATGGGGAAGCGCAACTATGAAGCCTGCCGCGCGAAGGGCAAGAAATTTTTGACGGTACACGGCGCAGAGCACGCCGTGAGCTACTACCACGACAACGACGCCTACACGAAGCAGGCAACGGAGTTTTTGCAGGATTGTCTGGCCCGGCGCGGCTTTGTATGGCCGCCCGAGACCGACGAGCCTGAAAAATGATATAGAGGAGTGTTTAGTATTATGAAGCGTATTGCTACCACGAACGCACCCGCCGCCCTGGGCCCCTATGCCCAGGCCGTTGACACCGGTGACACCGTCTATTGCAGCGGCCAGCTCGGCCTGGACCCCACCACCGGTGCATTGGCCGAGGGCGTGCAGGCCCAGACGCACCAGGCGCTCAAGAATCTGCAGGCTGTGCTGCAGGAGGCCGGTCTGACGCTGGACAATGTCGTCAAGACGACAGTATTTGTGCAGGATCTGGGGGATTTCGGCACCGTGAATGAAATTTACGGCACCTACTTCCACGGCGGCTTCCCCGCGCGCAGCTGCGTGCAGATCGCCGCGCTGCCGAAGGGAGCGCTCGTCGAGATCGAGTGCATTGCGGTGCGGTAATAGCGCGTTGACGCGAAAAAGTGCTTTGCAGGGGCGGATTTCCTGTCCGCCCGGGGATGCTTCCGCCGCCGCGGACGGCGCGGGCGCATATAGAATGCGCCCCTACAGTCTCGGCAAGGCAAACACAGCGACAATAATACATAACCGGCAGGCCGCCTGAAAACGGTCTGCCGGTTTCGGTTATTTCCCGTAGCTTGCCAAAAACTGCCGGGTGCGTTCCTCTTTGGGGTGGTCGATGAGCTCCTTGGCGTCGCCCTGTTCGACGACGACACCGCCGTCCATGAAGAGGATGCGGTCCGCAGCGTCGCGGGCAAACTTCATCTCGTGCGTGACGATGATCATCGTCGTCTTGTGCTCGGCCAGCTCGCGCAGGACGCGCAGCACCTCGCCGGTCAGCTCGGGGTCAAGGGCCGAGGTCGGCTCATCAAAGCAGAGGATGTCCGGGTGCAGCGCCAGTGCGCGGGCAATCGCCACGCGCTGCTGCTGCCCGCCGGAAAGCTGGTGCGGGTAGTGGTTCTCCCGGTCAGAAAGCCCCATCTGCGCCAGCAGGGCCTTTGCCTGCGTTTCAATGTCGGCCAGAATCTGCCGCCGGTTCTGCTTGTAGTCGGGGCGCTCTTTCGCCAGGAGCTGGCCCGCCAGCATGACGTTCTGCAGCGCCGTGTACTGGGGAAACAGGTTGAAGCTCTGGAACACAAGGCCGAAGTGCAGCCGCTTTTTGCGGATGGCTTCTTCGCTCTGCGTTTTGGTGTCGGCGGCGCTCCACAGCGTTTCACCCGCTACCGTAATGCTGCCGGTGTCGGCGGTCTCCAGAAAGTTCAGACAGCGCAGCAGCGTTGTTTTGCCGGAGCCGGACGAGCCGATGATGGCGAGAGCCTCGCCTTCGGCCAGATCAAACGAGATGTCGCGCAGCACCTTTGTGGCACCAAAGCTCTTGCCGATGCCGTTTACTTCCAACAATGCCATAGCCGCGCCCCCTTACTTGAAATAGTCCAGCCGCTTTTCTAGCCAGCCGAACAGCAGCGTCAGCGCACCGACGAACACGAGGAAGAACACCGCCGTGGAGAACAGCGGCCAGATCAGGCCCTTGGCGCTGTACTCTTTCGCCATCATGATGATGTCCTTGTTGGCAATGACGTTCGCCAGCGAGGTATCCTTGACCAGCGTGATGATCTCATTGCCCATGGGCGGCAGGATGCGCTTGATGACCTGCAGGAGCGTGACGCGGAAGAAAATCTGGGTCTTTGTCATGCCCAGCACCTGCCCGGCCTCGGTCTGGCCCCTGGGCACAGCCTCGATGCCGCCGCGGTAAATTTCCGAGAAATAGCAGGCGTAGTTGATGGCGAACGCCACGACGGCGGCGACCAGACGCCCGCTGCCGCCGGACGGCCACGGGCTGGTGAAGCCCAGCAGGCCGGGCCCTAAGTAGATGACCAGAATCTGCAGCATCAGCGGCGTGCCGCGGATGACCCAGACAAACGTTTTGACGACGCCGCGCAGCGGGGCAAGCCTGCTCATGGAGCCGAACGACACCACCAGCCCCAGCGGCAGTGCGAACAATAGAGTCAGACCGAACAGCTGGCAGTTGAGCCAGAACGCCTCGGTCAGGCGGCCCCAGATGACTGCTGCCTCGCCCATCAGTCGGCCAGCGTCAGGCTGTACTTGTCGGCCAGGGCCTGCAACGTGCCGTCGGCCTTCAGCTCGTCAAAGGCGGCGTTCACGGCGTCGGCGGCATCGCTGTCCTTGCGGAAGGCGGCGCCGTACTCCTCGGCGTTCAGCTCGTCCTTGATGGCGAGGTTTGCGTAGTCGGTGCCCTCGCCGATCATGGCGGTGGCCAGCGTCAGATCCAGCACGGCGGCGTCAGCCGTACCGGCGGCGACCTCCATCAGGCAGTCAGTCTGGACGGACTTGCTGACGTAGTCGGCCTGGGAGAGGCTCTCGTCCTCGCTGATGGCGCTCTCACCGGCGGAACCGGCCTCGGCCACGATAGTCTTGCCGACAAGGTCGGCGGTGGAGCTGTAATCGGCATCGGCCTTCATGACGACGACCTGCGCGTTCTTGGCATAGGCCTTCGTGCAGGCAGTGTTGGCCATGACGTCATCGGTCAGGGTCATGCCGTTCCAGATGCAGTCGATGCTCTTGGCGTCCAGCTCGACAATTTTGGTGTCCCAGTTGATCTCAACAAAGTCCGGCTCCACGCCCAGCTTTTCGCAGACGGCAGTGGCAAGCTCGGTGTCAAAGCCGGTGAAATTGCCGTCGGCGTCAGTGTAGTTCATCGGCTCATAGACGGTGTAGCCGATGGTCATTTTGCCCTTGTTTTTGATGTAGGCAAGGTCGCTGTCGGCAGTGGCTTCAGCGGCGGAAGCTGCGGTGCTTTCCGTAGAAGCTGCCGTGGATGCGCTGCCGCCGCAGGCGGCCAAGCTCGCGGCCATGCCGAGTGCCAGAACGGTGCTGATGAATTTTTTCATGATACTTCCTCCCATACTTCGCACAAATCCCTCACACTGCCGGTTTAAAGCGGCGGTATGCTTTAATAGTAATGCAAAACCGCGGGTTATGCAAGAGGTTTGGGAGATTTTTGCAGAAAAAAGAATATTTATGCAGGGAAGAGGCGGCAGGCTGCGGCTTGACAAAGGGACAGCACAGCGTTATAATAAGTATAGAAAAAGGCACTGCGACAAGCGGTTGGTCTCTTTCCAATGAAAGTTCTTATTTATCACCTAAGAACCGTCACTTGGCCGAGTGGCGGTTCTTGCTTTTTACAACGATGCTCAATGTAATAGTCTTGCGACCAACATAAAACGTGAATGTAAAACGCATGATCTCACCTCCTTTCGGAGGGTAGAGACCAACCGCCTGCCGTATGTGCAGTGCCCGCCGCGTAAAGCGGCATAAAAAGAATACCATGTTTCGACGGTTTTTGCAACTGGGAAACATGGTATTTTTTATTGCGTTTTTTACTTGATGACCCGTACCATATCGCGGGTGATGGCGTCCAGCGTGGGCGCACCGCACAGGCGCATCGTGTCGGCCAGCTCATTGCCGAGCTGGGCTGTGTAGGCGGCGACGCCGTCGGCACCGGCACCGTAGACGGCGGTGACGAAGGGCCGCGCAATCAGCACGGCGTCTGCGCCGAGGGCCAGCGCTTTGAACACGTCGCTGCCGGTGCGGATGCCGCCGTCCACCAGAATTTTGGCGCGGCCATCCACGGCGGCGACGATGTCGGCCAGCACCTCCTGCGTGGCGGGGCAGTCGTCCAGCACGCGCCCGCCGTGGTTCGAGACAACAATGCCCGCGGCACCGGCCTCGATGGCCTTTTCCGCGCCTTTGACGGTCATGATGCCCTTTAAGATAAACGGCACGCCCGCGGCCAGGGCGATTTCTTTTAACTGCTCCACGGTCTTGCTGCCTGCGGGCGGGTCAAGGTGCTGTAAAAACGGCAGGCCCGCCGCGTCGATGTCCATGGCCATGGCAAAGCAGCCGGAACTGCGCGCCAGCGCTATCTTCCGGGCCACCGTGGCGTTGTCCCACGGCTTTACGGTGGGGATGCCCGCGCCGCCGCAGGCCGTGATGGCAGCAGCCGCGCCCTCCATGACCTTGTGGTTCGTGCCGTCACCGGTGAAGGCGGCAATGCCGGCCGCCGCGCAGGCGGGGACAAGGATATTGTTGTAGTCCAGATCGTTGTACTTGTCGCCGTAGTGCAGCGCCATGGCGCCGACAGGTCCGGCAAAGAACGGATATTTGAAGCTACGGCCAAACAGCGTCAGGGATGTGTCCGGCTCAAAATTTTCATGGATGGTATCCATGTTCAGCCGTACATTGCGCCAGGCGTCAAAGTTGCGGACGGCCACCGTGCCGCTGCCCTTGGCACCGGGGCCGGGGATTGTGCCGCCGCAGGCGCGGCCGTTGCAGACCGGGCAGGCGCGGCAGGGACCCATCTGACCCTGGGCAGCCTGTAAAACTTCTTTATATGTCATCTGGATTTTGCCTCCTGTGCTGCGAGCCGATGCGAGAATCGGCCCCTACAAAAATCGGGTAATTATGCTCCGCGCCCATTATAGCGCGTTTTGCCCGCTGCCGCAAGGCCGCTGACGACGACAAGTGCGCACAGTACACAGAGCCCTGCGCCCGCCTGGCCGGTCAGGTCGCCCACAAGGCCCACAAACGGGCTGGCGGGGATCATCAGCAGACTGTAGGCCATGCTGTCCACGCTGATGAGCGTTGCGCGGCGGTCACTGGGAATCGCGTCGTTGAGCCGCTGCATACTGTGCAGAAACCAGACGGAGAGTGCCCCCTGTACGAGTACCGGCCCAGCGGCGCAGAGCAGCGCCGGGGCCGCGCCCGTCAGAAGCGTGCCTGTGCCGACGAGCAGCGCACAGCCGAAATAGAGCGCGCGCAGCCGTTTGGGGTGCAGGCGGCGGCCCAGCGATGCGCCCGCCATGCCTGCGGCCCCGGCCAGCAGACCCGGCAGGAACAGCCATTCCATGGCCCAGCCCTGCTGGGTCAGCCGCTGCTGGACGAACATCGAGGTCAGGTAGGACGGCAGCGAGATGACCGCATCAGCCATGATAATGAGCCGCGCCGGTGTGCTGCTGCACAGGCAGTCGAGACTGTCCAAAATGTGCACACGCAGCCGGGCGGGCAATTCTTGTAAGATGTGCTTCTCGCGGGCGGCCTGTTCGTCGGTGACGACAGGTTCGGTCAGGTTGGCCGCGGCCAAGGCGGAGACGGCGCTGACCGCGGCGTCCGCAAGGTAGTAGCCCGCCGAAGTCAGCACCCCGGCCAGCAGGCTGGCCAGTGCGCCGAGGGCGGAGGCTAGCTTCATGAAGATTGACACTTTGGCGTCAACTTTAATGTAGTCACGCTCCCGTCCGGCGGTTTTCAGGCTGTCGTAGGTCAGGGCTTCCGTGGTGCCGGAGAGCAGGTTGTAGCCCAGCGCTTTCAGCCCCATGCCCGCGCAGATGAACGCGAGACTGGGCGCAAACGCCATGGTGGCGGCGGAGACAACGCCCAGCGCACCGCCGAAGATCAGCGTGCGCCGCCGCCCCAGCAAATCGGCGGCCATGCCGCTGGGGACCTCACACAGCAGGCTGACGCCGTGGAAAACGCCCTCGGCCAGGCCGATTTGCGCCAGCGTAAAGCCGCGGGCCGCCAGCAGCGCGACCCAGACGGCGTCGGTGAAGCGCAGGGTAGAGGTAAATGCGTGCAGATACACGCAGCGAAGCTGCTTTTGTAAATTCATGGGGAACACCCTTTCATGATTTTGTACGAAAACGTGCCCGATTTTTTGCATAACAAAAGCGCCCCGCGGCAAAGCCACAGGGCGCAAAAACTGCACACTTACAGCGTTACCGAGGTAAAAAAGGGCACACTTACAGCGTCAGTAGGTCAGGGGTTTCCTTTTTTCTGGAACACAACACCAAACTGCCAACGCATAAGGGGGTGCTCTCCTTCCTCGGTGAATTTGGGATAAGTATAGCACAGCGTTTGCCAAATGGCAAGAAAAATTGTACAATAGGGGCATGATTTTTGAAAGCTAAGGGGAACGGGTATGAAACGTCTGGTCGTCGGGCTGCTGGCACATGTGGACAGCGGCAAAACTACATTGGCCGAAGGGCTGCTTTACCGCGCGGGGGTGCTGCGCAAGCTGGGGCGCGTGGACCACAGGGACGCCTTTCTTGACACCGACAGCCAGGAGCGGGCGCGGGGCATCACGATCTTTGCCAAGCAGGCCGTGCTGACGCTGCCCGCCGCGGACGGTACCGACGAGACCGAGCTGACGCTGCTGGATACGCCCGGCCACGTGGATTTTTCCGCCGAGGCCGAGCGCGCTTTGCAGGTGTTGGATTACGCGGTGCTGGTCGTCTCCGGCACCGACGGCGTGCAGGCCCACACCGAGACATTGTGGAAGTTGCTGGCACGTTACCGCGTACCTACGTTTGTATTTGTCAACAAGATGGACCTGCCCGGCGCGGACGCCGCCGTGCGCCTGCGGGAGCTGCGCGGGCGGTTCGGGGACGGGTGCGTGGATTTTTCCGCCGCGCCCGACCCGGAGGCGCTGGCTCTGTGCAGCGAGCCGCTGATGAACGAGGTGCTTGAGACCGGCGCAGCAGCGGCGGAAACCGTGCAGACCGCTATTGCGCGGCGGCAGGTGTTCCCGGTGCTATTCGGCGCGGCGCTGCGGCTGGACGGGCTGGACGGGTTGCTGCGCGGCCTGCAGACGCTGACCCGCACCCCGCCCCGGTGGCCGGAATTCGGCGCGCGTGTGTTCAAAATCAGTGAGGATGCGGGCACGCGGCTGACCTGGCTGAAGGTCACGGGCGGCGTGCTGCATGTAAAAGATGTGCTGCCCGGCGGCGAGAAGGCCGACGCGCTGCGGCTGTACAACGGCGGCAAATTCCGGCTGGTCAGCGAGGCGCTGCCCGGCATGGTCGTGGCCGCAGCGGGGCCGGTCAGTACGCGGCCCGGGCAGGGGCTTGGCGCGGAATCCGACGCCGAGACGCCGCTTTTGGAGCCGGTGCTCAACTACCGCGTGGACTGTGACGCCGACCCCCATACCTTATTAAAGGCGCTGCAAACGCTGGAGGGCGAGGACCCGCAGCTGCACGTCAACTGGCGGGATGACCTGGGCGAGGTACACGTCCAGCTGATGGGCGAGGTGCAGCTGGAAATTTTGCAGACGATCTTGCAGGAGCGGTTCGGGCTGACCGTGGCGTTCAGTGAGGGCGGCATTTTGTATAAAGAGACGCTGACAAGGGCGGTGGAGGGCATCGGCCACTATGAGCCGCTGCGCCACTATGCCGAGGTACATCTGCTGCTGGAGCCGGGGGCGCGGGGCAGCGGTGTGCAGCTGGCGGCGGACTGCCCGCCCGACACGCTGGCCGAAAACTGGCAGCGGCTGATCTTAACGCATCTGGCCGAGCGCACCCACCCGGGCGTGCTGATCGGTGCGCCGCTGACCGATGTGAAGATCACGCTGGCGGCGGGCCGTGCCCACCAGAAGCATACCGAAGGCGGGGACTTCCGCCAGGCGACCTACCGCGCCGTGCGGCAGGGTCTGCGGATGGCTGAGGCGAAGGACGGCGTGCAGCTGTTGGAGCCGTGGTATGATTTTACGTTGGAGCTGCCCGCCGACGCGCTGGGCCGCGCCATGGCCGATGTGCAGAGGATGTGCGGCAGCTTTGAGGCACCGGAGACGTCAGGCAGCACGGTGCGGCTGACGGGCCGTCTGCCTGTGGCGACGGCGCGGGGCTATGCGCGGGAGGTCGCGGCCTACACCCACGGGCTGGGCCGCTGGGCTGTGCTGCCTGCCGGGTACGACGCCTGCCATAACGCCGACGAAATCGTCTCCGCCGCGGGGTATGACCCCGACGCGGATGTGGAAAACCCGGCGGATTCGGTGTTCTGCGCCCACGGGGCCGGGTATCTGGTCAAATGGGACGAGGTGCCCGCCCGGGCACATCTGTCCACCGGGCTGGAACGGCGGCTGAACGGCGAGACGGCGACAGAAGAAGCCGACGCTGAGGACGATGCCAACGCGCGCCGCCGCCGTGCCGACGCCTACCGCGGCACGCTGGAGCAGGACAAAGAGCTGTTGGCAATTTTTGAACGAACCTACGGGAAAATAAAGCGCCGCGGCGAGACGGGCGACGCAAAAAAGGCGGCCCGTGCGGCCCTGCACACGGCCCCCGCGGCGGCGAAAGAGACAGAGTACAAACGTCCTAAAACGGGCTCAAAACCGGCAGAAGAGTATCTGCTGGTGGATGGGTACAACGTCATTTTTGCGTGGGATGATTTAAGGAAACTGGCCGACGGCAATCTGGACGCCGCACGGCGCAGGCTGATGGATATTCTGTGCAACTACGCGGGCTACCGCCGCTGTGTGCCGATCCTGGTTTTTGACGCCTACAAGGTGCGCGGCGGCGCGCGGGAGGTGGAGCAGTACCACAATTTGTATGTTGTCTACACCCGCGAGGCCGAGACGGCGGATATGTACATTGAGCGCGCGACCCACGAGCTGGCGAAGGAGCACCGCACCCGCGTTGTCAGCAGCGACGGCGCGGAGCAGATCATCGTCATGGGGCACGGTGCGCTGCGCGTGAGCGCCCGGGCGTTTGAGGAGGAAGTCAGGGCCGTGGAGAAGGAGATACGGGAGTTTTTGGGGGAATAAAACGAAGGGTAGGGGCGAGGCATGCCTCGACTGCAGCTTACCCATGAGATGGAGCTGATGGGAAAGCTGCGGGCCGGGCATGCCCGGCCCCTACTTTTTGTGCAGCGGAAAACTTTCAGAAACCCTGCCGTGCTATACTGGCCTCAACGAAAGGGGGAAAAACGCGATGCTTCCGATTTTGATCGTGGATGATGAGCCGCATATTGCCAGGCTCATTGAGATGACGCTGGAGCCGCTGGGGCAGCCGCTTGTGCTGGCCTGCGACGGCGAGCAGGCCGCCGACCTGCTGGAAAAGCAGCAGTTTGATCTGGTGCTGTTGGACGTCATGCTGCCGGGCGTGGACGGCTTTGCACTGATGGACTACATTGCGCCAACCGGCACGCCGGTCATCTTTCTGACGGCGAAAAACGCCGTGGCGGACCGGGTGCGCGGGTTGAAGCTGGGCGCGTATGACTACATCGTCAAGCCGTTTGCCCCGGCGGAGCTGCTGGCCCGGGTCGAGGGACTTCTGCGCCACACCGGGCGGCGGGCGGCGACGCTGCGGGTGTTCGATGCCGAGGTAGACCCGGACAACCGCACCGTGACCCAAAACGGGCGCGCGGTGGAGCTGACCCCGCGGGAGTTTACGCTGCTGTTGGTTCTGGTGCGGGCGCGGGGACAGGCGCTCTACCGTGATATTTTGTATGAGCGGGTCTGGGGCCCCGACGGTGGGGTATAAGCTGCTGGCAGAACGGTAGGGGCCGGGCATGCCCGGCCCGCGGGCTGCAAGACGGCAGACCGTGAATGGGGCATGGCGGAAGGCTGCCGGGCCGGACATGTCCGGCCCCTACATGGCGGTAAATCAAAATGAATCATACAACCGGGAAACCGCAGGAGGTGACTTTATGAAGCGTACATCCATGTACACGGCTGTCCTTGCACTCTCGCTGGCAATGGCGCTGGCGGGCGGCGGGCTGGCGTGCAGGACGTTCCGGGAACGGCTGGACGCGCTGGAGGAACAGGCGGTTTTGCAGCACCAGCGCAATGTCTGTGGGCTGGAGGACGCCTTTGCCGCCGAGTACGATGCCCGGAGCGGCGCGGGCTATCTGAGCAGCGGGGCCGACTCGGTCTGCGCCCGGGTAGGGCAGGCGTACACCCGCGGCCAGTGGCTGATCCTGGGCAGCAGCACTGCCGCGTTTGCGCTGATGCGGGAGGGCGACGT
>OHZB01000105.1_pt1 | contig 23894 bp, 15 predicted proteins | sample 1580351 | NCBI WGS metagenome assembly OHZB01 (sample SAMEA3882512, study PRJEB24775) | human gut metagenome | biome: human-associated habitat; feature: intestine environment; material: feces | place: Netherlands | collected 2009/2010 | reverse complement strand
TGTGGATGGCATTTATCTGAAACGGAACTGGGGCGGCGAATATGAGAATGTAGCCGTTCTTGTGGCCATTGCAGTTAATGAAGACGGATACCGCGAGGTTCTCGGCGCGGCCGAAGGTCTGAAGGAAGACAAGGAAAGCTGGAAAGAGTTCTTCAAATGGCTGCGCAGCCGTGGATTGAAGGGTGTCAAGCTCATTGTTGGCGACAAGTGTCTTGGCATGCTCGAAGCTGTCGGCGAAGTCTTCCCGGAAGCCAAGTATCAGCGCTGCGTTGTTCACTTCTATCGCAATGTGTTTTCTGTGGTACCGAGGACAAAGGTCAGAAATGTCGCGCTGATGCTAAAGGCGATTCATGCGCAGGAGAACAAAGAAGCTGCCCGGAAAAAGGCAGAAGCTGTTGCCGAGGAACTCCGGAGCATGAAGTTGAAAGAAGCAGCGAAAAAGGTCTGTGACAGCGTGGAAGAGACGCTGACGTATATGGATTTTCCGTCCGAGCACTGGCAGAAAATTCGTACCAACAACGTCATTGAGCGTCTGAATCGGGAGATCCGGCGCAGAACGCGCGTTGTAGGGACTTTCCCCGATGGCAACTCCGCACTCATGCTGGTTTGTGCCAGATTGCGTCATGTCGCCGGAACCCAATGGGGCGGGAAAAAGTACATGGGCATGAAGCACATTGAGATGCAGGAAGACGAAGCTGGTTGATAGCAGAAAACAGAGTTCACGTCAAGGGCTTCGCAAGCGGCTTCGCCGCCCTTGACGCGCTCTCTGCCCTCTGCTACTAGGTAATTAAGGGCAGGTTTCCCTGCCCTGTGCAGACTGAGTTCTGCCAGACTTGTAAATGAATTTGCGCATAATACTTGACGGTACCAAATCCATTCGTCATTGCTGTATAATCTGTCTGCGGCATGTTTCTTTTCATGGTAGTTACATTCTACCGCAGGCATTCGGATTTTCATAGTCCTAGTGCTTTTGGGGTACCAAAAAGGAGTTGCCTCTTTTTAGTGAGACAACCCCCGATGGTCTTGATTTTTGGGCTAAATCAAGGCTTATTTAGTGTACACTTTTTGGTTTTTGAAAATTTCTTTTGATTTTCTTCGATTTAGGGTTTGATTTTCATTAGCAGGTTTTTTGTGTATACTTCTGTTATAGCAGTCCAGTGTCAAGTATATGGGACATATCATCGCGCAACGATCCTATTTAAATATATGTGTCTTCCACTTTTCCTTTAGGTTGTCCCGCAACAGGCTCGTTTATCCGTTCTTGATGCGAAAAGTGATTCGTGCTGAACGTAGGAACTCGTCGCTTCAGTTCTCGTGCCTTTTCAGCAGAACGGTTTTGATCTCAAAGGGTTTGAAATCAAGGGACAGTTCCTGATCTCTTACCGGAATCGAGGCACCGCGTTTTTCGTTCAGATCCGATGCCCATGCGTCAAACGAAGCGTTCATTTTCAACACAGCGCTTACCGGCTGACCGAATGTTTCATACATGCGCACAGCCATGTCGCCATCAGGCGTATTGAGTACCGCGGACAGGACAATGCCGTCGCCCTTTAATTCTATCGAATCACCGGCATGCGCGGCTGTGCCGCCGAATACAATCGGCGGGTTGTTGAACCGTTGCGCAAGCTCGCACACGCCAGAGCTGCGCCAGCCGTTTTCATACGGCAGCAGCATAAAGTTGAATTCGTGGACGCCGTGTTCGGAAGAGGTGTCATCCGGAACCATGCCCGCATATTCAGTAGCAGGCGCACGCAGCAGTGTGGTATACAGGGTTCCGTCATGTGCCTCAACGCCCACCGTGCCACGGTTTACCAGCGCGACACCCCAATGTGCCGACGGGTCTTCAACACAGGCGAATCTGTATACCGGCCATTCGCCACGCGCATTGAATCGCGGAACATATGCCGTTCGTTCGGTAACACCGAAGGGGATTTCATATTCATTGACGGAAGCCTGCATTGCCGTGCGGAGCTTCAACCGAAGCCGTGCGGCTTCCGAATTCCAGTCGATCTTGATGCTGACATGAATTGCAGGATCGCCCTTATACAATGCCAGCGTGATGCGGTACGGGATCATTTCTTCGACAGGACCGGGTAAAACTCCCTGTATTTCGGCAATGTCTGCATCTTCGACGGAATAGATTTTATGGGTGAAATCGCCTGTCAGACAATTGATTTCAGAATGCACCGGTTGTTCAATCTGGAAGTTGCCCATGTCTTTCTGGATCACCAGAAGATCCCCGATATCCTTCATGACAACGCGTCCGCTTGATTTCAGAATCATTTTTGCGATCAGATTCTGATCACTGAATTCAATCCGGACATACTCATTTTCAAGACAGGCGGCGGGTGCCTGCGCGACATGATGACGCTCGCCTTCCTCGATGTGCAGCCGATGTGCTGCCATTGGGCGAAGCGTTGCGGCAATTACGGCATTTCCGTCAACATCCCGCGAAATGCGAACGGGACTTCCGTCCAAAGTTGCGGATGCAATGTCCTTCCATCCTTCCGGCAACGGAATATGCACATATTCCGTTCTCGAGAACGGCAGCCCATTCCATACGGTCCAATCCGAATCGGAGGTTTGCAGGGTTTCTTCCATGATACGGATTGACTGATCGCATACCTGCTCCAATTTATGCATGCAATCCATGTACACGTTCGTCGGATGCGATCCGGTAAGGATGTCGTGGAACTGGTTGTAAGCCATGGTCCACCAGAGTTCTTCGGTGGCATTGCGGACATCACGACCGTGAAGCGCAGCAATCTTTTCGGATTCAAGCAGCAGTGTTTCGGCACGCCGATTGACCAGCTTCAACTTGTGCCGCAAAGAATAGGTTCCGGTGAATTCAGGATTCATATCCGCAAACTCACAGGGGAATTCTTCACCGGAGCTGCGCAGTGCATCGAAGAACTCGGTTAAATGACCGAAACGGAATTCTCCGTTGCTCTGCCGGATCATTTCCGGCACAAATCGGCAGGGCATAACTTCATTTTCGGAATAGGGAATGACCATCTGCAATTCCGTTTTGTTCTTCTCAGCCCGCTCAAACAGCTTCTCCTGTTCCGCATAGCCGAGGAAGTAACGGAAGCTTACATGTCCGGGTCGGACATAGTTTGCCAGACAATCGGAACCCGCCAGAAGAATTTCCGATCCGTCCAAACCGACAGCACGCATGACATCTCTCGGACGGATTCCGCCAAGGCGGTTTGCCAGCAGATTCGAATACCCGAACTGTCTGAGTACCTGAGGCATCTGCGGCGGAAAACCAAAGGTGTCGATCATGGCGCATTGTGCAACATCAACGCCGAAATTGTCTTTTATGAAGCGTCTGCCGATCTGCATGTTGCGCACAAATGATTCGCCGCAGGTCGTATTGTTCTCAATTGTGGAAGCGAGCCCCGTCACGAATTCCAATTGACCGGAACGGACATAGGGCAGCAGTTTTTCAAACAGATCCGGTCGATTTGCTTTCAACCTGCGATAGTTGTAAGCCTGTTCGAGCATATGGGTAAATTCGGGATAGCAGGAGCAGACATCCAGAAGCTTGATGATGAAGTTTTCAAAGATTTCTTCCATTTCCTCTGCCGTCTTTTTCCAGCCCAGGTCAACATGTGTCAGTCCGCTTACGATTTTTTGAGATTTGCTCATTATTTACCTCCTGCTTCAGGCATTAGCCGAGTGATTTCTTTTCTGAACCTGTGCTGGTCAAGCTTGTTTCGGATCACGACTCTGAGGTTAGAAGCGTAGATGGACAGCGCCAAAAGCACGGCTCTGAGGATATATTGCCAGTACGGGTCAACATTGAAGTGGTTAATCACATTGTAGATCATCGCGAAGAAGATGGAGGATATGAACGTGTTGATAACGCTTCCCTTGCCGCAAGTGAGCGCCGCGCCGCCCATAACTACGATGGTGATCACGTCGAATTCGTAGGACACGCGCATTTCGGCGCTTGCCATCCAGAGGCGAGAGGAGATCATAATGCTGGCAATGCCCACGAAGATGCCGAGTATGCCGTATGTAAGGAGCTTTACCAGCTTTACGTTGATGCCTGCGAGATACGCGGCGTTTTCGCTGCTGCTGATAGCAAAGAGTTTCCGACCAAAGCCGGTTCTGTGCAGCAAAATATAGGATATGATCGTACTCACCAGAAAGATCACAAAAGGCAGCGGGATACCGTCAAAACCTTTCGTGGCAAACAGATTCATATTGCCAATCTGGGTAAACAGAGGATCTTTCGCGGCAATGATCTTCTGATGGGTGATGATGAAGGCGATGCCTTTGAACGCATACTGCATACCCAGCGTCAGGATAAATGCCGAGATTCTGCAATAAACAACCAGGTAGCCGTTCAAAAGCGAAAGGCTTACGCAGATCAGAATACAGATCAGAATGCCTGCCGGCATGCCGACAGTCGGCATCAGCTTCAGCATGATGACAGCCGCCAGCGCCATCATGGTTCCGATGGACAGGTCGGTATTGTTGGTGATGATCACGTTCAACATGCCCAAGGCGGCAATGCCGACGAATGAAGCCTCTCGAAGGATATTCATATAGTTGTTAATGGAACGATACTGCGGATGAATGAGAGCCAATACAGCCATAAAAAGAAGGGTAATAATGGCGATGGAAAAATCTCTTTCTTTCCGGGCAGAGCGGGTTTTAACTGATTTTTGCATGGTACTTCCCTCCTTACACCTTTCTTGCCTGAAGGAGTTCCCGCAGGTTGCCCATTACCAGCGCGAATACCAGAATGAAGCCGGTAATCACATACTGATAATAGAATTCCAGATTCAGCATGTTCAGCATATTCTTCATAAAGCCCAACAGAAGCGCAGCAAAGAACATGCCGATGATGTTGCCTTTTCCGCCCGCCATGAGGGTTCCGCCCAGAACAACCGCGCAAATGCAATCGATGCCGTACGTTGCGCCAGCCGTACTGGTACCGATCAGGGTGCGGGAAGCGGAAATGATGCCGCCGATCACTGCGAAAACACTGGAACAGATATAACAGAGGAAGTAGATCCTTTTCACAGGAATACCCGATATCTTTGTAACCGATGCGTTCGAGCCGCATGCTCTGACATAGACGCCGAAACGAGTGTATTTGTATACCAGATACCCCGCAACCAACAGTATTGCCATAATCCAGACCGGATTCGGAATTCCGAGGATGGTACCGCTGGAGATCATTTTGAATGATTCATGGGAAATATACATGATATCTTTGCCATTGGATATCAGATAGGATACTCCTTTGAAAGCGAGCATGGTGGACAGTGTGGCAACGAAGGGGGGAATTTTCATGTATACCACCAGTCCGCCGTTTACCAGTCCGCAGCAAACGCCAACCAACAGCGCCAAAATCACCGATCCGACGGTTCCGATATTCAGCTTTGTCAGTCCTATGCCGACGACAATCGAGGTCAGCGTGTAAATCGAACCGGTTGACATATCAATCAAGCCGCTGGTAATCACAAAAACAATACCGACGCTGCCGATGACAACGAGGCAGATTTGCATCAGTACATTCATGAGGTTGTAGGCGGAGACAAAGTTTTCTCCCAAAAGTGCCCAGCAGACCAGGAAAACAAACAGCGTCAGACCGTATATGCCGATTTTTTCCCAAAGCTTCAGAAACTTCATTGCTTTTCCCCCTCGTAGAAGATGTGCTTATTGCCTGTAGCGCAGAACATCAGATTGTCCTCGGTAATTGCTGCCGAACCGCTGTCATTGCTCTTCAATGCGCCGCTGATTGTTCCCTGATAGATCACGATTGCGCGATCACACAGCGTAATCAGTTCCTGCGTTTCGGATGTAATCATCAAAATTGCAATGCCACGCGCAGCCAGCTGTCGAAGCATGCTGTAAATCTCGGACTTCGCACCTACATCGATGCCTCGGGTAGGTTCCATCAGAATCAGGACCTGGCAATCTGTCAGAAGCGATCTTGCCAACAGAACTTTCTGCTGATTGCCGCCGGACAAGTGGAGTATGTGCTGACTGGGCGAAGCGTATTTGATCTGCATATAGTCCGTGTATTCCTTGACGAACGCCGATTCCGCCTTATAATTGATCAGTCCGTTGCCGCCTTTGCAGATCTTGTTTAAAACCGCTATGGTCATGTTTTCATCCACACCCATATCCGGCAGGATGCCTTCGTTTTTCCGGTCATCGGTGCTAAACATGATCCGGTTGCGGATTGCATCCGCCGGCGTGTCAATCTGAATGGGTTTGCCGTTCAGCACGATCGTTCCGGAATCCGGATGCATGAGACCAAAGAGCGTTTTGGCGATTTCTTCTCGATGGCAGCCCATCAAGCCACCCAGTCCCAGAATTTCACCCCGATGCAATTGGAAGGAGATGTCTTTATAGAAGCCTTCCTTGCACAGTCGGTTTACCTCCAGAACGACTTCACCTGTTTCGGAGCTTTCATCATCATTCGAATGATAGAACTTGGTGATGTCGCGGCCAACCATCTTGTGAATCAGTTCCTCTTCGGTGATTTCGTTTGTGTTGTATGTGCCGATCTTGCAGCCGTCGCGCAGTACGGTTATCCTGTCCGACAGGTCAAAAATTTCCTTCATGCGGTGAGAAATATACAAAATCGTAGTTCCCCGCTTTTTTAAATCGTCAATCAATCTGTAAAGGGTTGCAACCTCTTTGTCGTTCAATGAGGCTGTCGGCTCATCCATGATGACAATTGCGGAATCGAAGGATACCGCCTTTGCGATTTCAACCATCTGCATCTCTGAAACGGAAAGCTCAGATACCATCGCGGAAGGATTGATATCAAGCTTTAACTCATGCATCAGTTCGGAACATTTTTCGTTCAGCTTTTTGCGATTTACTACACCGGATTTTCCCGGAAGGCGTGTCAGAAAGATATTTTCCGCGACCGTCAGCATCGGTACCAGATTAAATTCCTGATAGATAACACTGATTCCGCTTTTCAGAGAATCCAAAACGCCGCGAATAGCTGTCTTCTTTCCATTGATCGTGATTTCACCGAAATCGGCAGGGTACAAACCACCCAGTATCTTCATCAGCGTGGATTTGCCCGCACCATTTTCGCCAACTACCGCGTGCACTTCTCCCCGCTCCACATCAAAGCTTACATTATCAAGAGCCTTTACTCCCGGAAACTGTTTAGTTATTCCGGAGATTTTCAGAATCGTGTCCATCTTTCACTCTCTTTTCAGCGCGATATAAGTTCTGCATTCGACTTTAATTGTCGAATGCAGATAGAGTTTAATTTGCTACTTGATCAGTTCATTTCACCGCGGGTAAGGCCGGTGTTGGAGATGACCTGATCTTCCGGGTTATCCGTCAGGTTGTCCTTCGTTACCAGTGCGCAGGGAACCAGAACACGCTTCAGTTCCGCGTCGTCATACGTTACTTCTTCGCCGCGAATCAGCTTGTCCAGCAGCACGACTGCCTGATAGCCGATGTCATAGGAGAACTGCTGCACGGTGCAGGTCAAGCGGCCAAGGCGTACGGCTTCCACACCGGCTTCGTCGGCGTCAAAGCCGGCAACCTTGACATTGGTCAGACCGGCATCCTGCAGTGCCTGCGCGGCGCCGACGGCTTCGCGGTCATTTCCGCAGAATACTGCGCAAAGATTCGGATGCGCGGCAACGATATCCTGCATGGCTTTGTAGCCCTCTTCGGTAGTGCCGGTCGGCGCGTAAATGTCCGCAACGCAGGTGTAACCCGCCGCAGTCAGAACGTCGATGGCGCTGTCGCAGCGCAGCTGCGAAATCTCAGCTTCAGGATTCAGACGGATAACGGCGAATTCCTTGCTGGTTTCTTCCGCTTCAAGTTGTTCCAGAATGTAGGTGGAGCTCATAACGCCGCCGCCGTAGTTGTCGGAAAGAATCAGACCGTCCATGTCCGTTCCGCCATCACCCATATCGCCGATGACCACGGGAATGTTCTTGGCGTGTGCCGCGGCAACTACCGGAGCCAGCGCCTCGGGCTTGCTCGGAGATACCACCATTCCGGCGACGCCTTGCTGGATGAAATTCTGGCAGGTGGATACCATCAGCGTTTCATCGTTGTTGTGGCTTTGCATCACATAGTCATAACCAAGATCCTCACAGGCCTGCGCTACACCGCGTTCCATCACAGACCAGTAATCGGAGTCTACGCCCTGCGTGCTGTAGGCAATGGTCTTTCGCTCCTCCGCAATGCCCGCACAGCCCATGGCAACGATTAAAATTGCCATCATCAGTCCTACTACCTTTTTCATTACAGTTCCTCCCAATCTAATTTGTTTTTATTCGGGTGTTCTCCCGAATTTGTTGTACACAAGATATCATATCCAAGACAAATGTGCAATGAACTATTTTGCATTTCCATGTACATTCGTGCAATTAGTTTATTTGATTTTGTGCGTTTGTGTGGAATTGGTTTCTTTAATTTCATGCATTTGTGTGCGATGAGTGCGTTTTGTGTGCTTGACATTGGTCAGAACGTACATTACAATCGTGTTGAGGTGATATCGATGGGAACCGCCGTATTCGACCGCAAGAAACTTCAAAGCCTATTGGAGAATCTAGCCGTTCTTTCAGGCATGGGCGTATCCTTCTGGCATCCGGAACAGGACGTCTGTCTGGCAACAACATCTAACGTTCCTTCGGCTTACTGTGCGCGGCTGCAGACTTCACAGGCAATGAGCGCTGAATGCAAAAAATGCGAGCAATTGGCTCTGCGCATCGCTCGGCGCGATTTGAAGACGCAGTATTTTACCTGCCACGCAGGTCTGAAAGAATGCATATCACCTGTCATCTATAATGGAGAAGTCCTTGGCTTTGTGATGATCGGTCAGGTGCTTTTTACGGAAGACAATGGAACGAATATCGATCCGATTCGCGAGTGGATTGAAGAGAACGGCTTTAATTTCAATGAAATTCGCAGTCTGTATTTGCTTCTTCCACGAATCGGGCATGAAAAGCAGCAAGCGCTTTTAAAAATGATCAGTGCGCTTGCCAGTCTGGTTCATATAGAAGGAATCGTTCGCCGGATTGAGTTGCCTCTGATTGCACGTATTGAAAAATATGTAGATGAACATCTAAACGAGCCTATTTCGCTGGACGATGTAGTGGAAGCCCTCAGCGTTTCCAGATCGACAATCTGCCATACGCTGCGTACCGAGAAGAATTGCACGTTCGTCAAGCTGGTCAATCAGAAGCGCGTAGATGTTGTGCGCAAGGCAATCGCCTCCGGTAAAACCGTTGCGGAAGCGGCTGAGATGGCTGGATTTTCCAGCGTTTCCTATTGCTCTCGCGTTTTTTTGCAGGTTACCGGAAGCCGTCCCAGCATTAACAGCCGAAACATCTGAAAGCGGATTATAGCAATTTTCAGAATTAAAGCGAGTAGTTGCAAGAGCGAAACCATCCGCTTTAATTCTGAAAAATGCTATAATATTATGATCTTTTTAGCCAACCATCTTCCGCTTCTCTTGCCAGCAGATACGCCCCCATTACGCCACTGTTTACGCCAAGCCCCGGCGTGACAATATACTCCTCAAACCCATTTTGAACCGCTTCACAATCCAGATAACCACCCAGACGCTCGATCGTTTTGCGCCGAACATCGCCAATCAGGAATTCCTGCTGCATAACCCCGCCGCCCAGTATGATTCGTTCCGGCGAAACCATCATAATGGCATTGACGCACAACTGCGCGATATAGCTGCTTTCCAGCTCCCACGCCGGATGCGACTGCGGCAGCTGGCTGCCTGGCATCCCCCAGCGCTTTTCAATCGCAGGTCCGGCCGCAAGCCCTTCCAGACAATGCTTATGGTAGGGGCAAAACCCTTCCGGGCTTGGATCGTCCGGTTCGGGCGTCACGAGCATGTGCCCGACTTCCGGATGCGTCAATCCGTGAATCGGTTTGCCGCTAATCACCAAACCGCCGCCAATTCCCGTACCGATTGTCACATACAAGCAGCTGTTCAGCCCCTTTGCCGCGCCGAGCTTCGCTTCAGCAAGAGCCGCGCCGTTTACATCCGTATCAATAGCGACGGGAATTCCCAGTTCTTCATTAAACTTACGCAGAATCGGGTAATGCTTCCACGCCAGTTTCGGCGTCGTCGTAATCTCTCCATATGTCGGAGAAGACAGGTTCAAATCAAGCGGGCCAAAGCATCCAATTCCCAAAGCCGTCACCGAATGCTCGCGAAAAAACGCTGCCATTTCCGGCATCGTCTCTGCCGGCGTTCGCGTAGGAATGGATTTGCGCTCCAGCATCGTCCCGTTTTCATCCAGAATACTCAAAACCATTTTCGTACCGCCTGCTTCCAGCGCGCCATACCGTTTCACATTGACTGCCTCCTTAAACGCATTTTTAGGTTAGTGCGGCATGCTCAGCGCCGCCCGGCCGCTTCCGCGAAGCGTCAGCGCAGGACAACGCGTGGGCAAATAAAAGCTCTCTCCCTTTGAAAGCACGTGCTCATAGCCTTCCGCCGTCAGCGTCAAGCCGTCATCCAGCACGGTCAGTAATCCAAATTCATTGATGGCGGGCAACCTGCACGCGCCGCGCACATTGAACAGATCAAGCGTAAAAAACGCTTCATCCAGCACGCGTTCAACGGGTTTGTCCGATGCATGAATCGGCTTCAGTGCGAAGCGAAGGTTCATCACGTCAAGTGCTTTGTCGATATGCAACTCACGGCGCTGCCCGCGTGCGTCCACGCGATCCCAATCATAAAAGCGATAGGTCACATCGGAGGACTGCTGAATCTCATAAAGCAGGATACCCGCACCGATAGCGTGCACACATCCCGCCGGGATAAAGCAGACATCCCCCGGCTTCACATTCACCCTGCGCAGAAGCGGTTCAACCGCCGCGCCCGCCTCGCATGCCGTGCGTAGCTGTGCAGCCGTTGTTCCGGCTTTGATCCCGTATACGATCTTGCTTCCCTCCGGCGCGTCCAAAATCAGCCATGCCTCCGTCTTGCCTAGTTTTCCGCCTTCGTTTCGTCCTGCATACGCATCGTCCGGATGAACCTGAACGGACAAGCTCTCCGCAGCATCAATGAGCTTGAGCAGCAGTGGGAACGGCTTATGTGCATATGCGCCTGCAAAGTCTTCACCGTACCTTGCGATAAGATCCGTCAGTTTTTCGCCGTTGTCATCCGTAGATTCAAGCCCCTGGATGCAGCTCACTTCCAGACTCTCGCCCGTCGGCACTTCCGTGATGGCTTTCCCATACACTGTGCGCAGCCGCTCCCCGCCCCATGGGGTCAACCGGCCGCTTCGGAAAGCTGGGTGCATGCGCACCGGATAAAATGGACTGGTTTCTTTCATTTCTTAACCTCCTTGACTCAGCTTTGCGTCTCTTTTTTGCAGGCAGAACTCGTGTTTTCACGTCCTTGAAAACACAGAAATTCCGCAGCTCGCTTGTGATTGAACTGCAGAAAGTTATAAATCCCACTTCGTGCAAAAAGAATATCCAAGCGAGCATATATATCCGGAAGGTCGTCGGCAACGATCTGCATCGCGAGCTTGTTGACATAGTCATCAGACTTCCAAACAAGGTCGATGTCAACGTTCAGTCTGTCCTTGATTAAGCGGGTCATGGTGTTATTGCCCTAGTTGTCGTCCGGATTACCAAAATTCGAAGACGGAACGACCGGCTTGGTAATCGTCAGTGTCACCGGCTCAGCATAGCCGCCATAGACCTTCTCGCGATCCACCTCAGCAGACGCGCAGGCAACAGACACCAGCATCGCAATGCACATGATCAGCGTGACAAGTTTACGTGTGATAGACGGTTATCCCTCCTTTTTTATAATGAGCCGAATCATTCCGGCTCCATAACGTCGTTATCCTGCAGTGTAGGAAATAGTGATGCACCGTCGCACCACTCACCTTCCAGCTGCCACACACGTTTTTCTAGTGGTTCCTTGTTCAACAGTCTCATCATCACATCCACGGCACATTTACCCATATCGTACTGTGGCTGAAGAACATGCGCAATCCACGCATTCTCACCGAGTAGCGAGTCGCAGTCGAAACTCACGATGGACACTTTCTCTTGAAGCCCCAGCACGTTAATCGCATCCATGGCAGCCTTAGCGACGAGATACTCTGTCGCGAACACAGCCGTCACCTCGGGATACTCCTTGAAGAACTGCTTAAGCTTTTCCGTGATCTGTTTGAGATCCTCGAAAGCATTCTGATTTTGTCCAAAGCCGCAAAGATTGAGCAGCATATAGCGCGGATTGATCGAAATGCAGTAATTCATGTGCGCCTGTGTGTAGCCGTTGATGCGCTCTCGGATGGTCGAGGACTTATCGTTGCCCGTTGCAAGCAACGCAATCCGCGTATGGTTCAGTTGAATCAACTTCTCAAGCGCCTGATAGGCCATCCGCTCGTTATTTATCCCCACGAATGGCACGTTGATGCCCTGCATATCTCGATCCACCATCACGACTGATTGCCCCTGAAACACCGCTTGTATGATTTCCTCAGAGTATAGCTCACCATTGGCCGGCTGGATAATCAGCCCATCGCATGCGTCGCTTTCCAACTCTTTGATGATCTCCCGTTCCAGCATCTGGTCATCCTTAGAGTTTTTTAGGATCAGATCCACGCCATGCTTCTCTGCTGCATCCAGCGCACCATAGACAACATTCAAACCAAACGATGCGCCCAAACTGCCCATAATCAATGCAATACATCTGCGCTTTTTTCGTTTCAGCTCCATATCAGGCTGAAAGGAATCCGCTATATAGCTCCCCTTACCGATGACGCGGACGATTTTGCCTTCATCCGCTAAAGCCCGCATCGCCTTCTGCGCAGTAATACGACTGACATAGTACTTCTGGGAGAGTTCTTTCTCAGTGGGCAGACGCTGTCCATCCTTATACATACCCTCTTCGATCTCGGTCAACAGCTTCTGATAAATACGTTTATATAGAGCATCACTGTGATTCATATATCCACCGTCAATTTTCAATTTGTTATATTTGGCTTATTTGATAATCTGTTCCAAACATTTTTTCGTTATATCGCTCATCTGTTTGTAATCATAGTATAAAAGGGGCATATATTATTGTCAACAAAATATGATGCAAAAATTAATTATATATCAAATATATCATTTAGAGATTACTCTTAGTTTTGTTCGTTTTTTACACTGTCTTTCATCCGTGCAGCTTTCCTCAAAACAACGATGAAATAGCCCATTCCGCTCTCAGTATAGAGTACTTCTGACATAGCCGAATCTTAACCTTTCATCACCTAGTTGTTGTCCTTGCTAGGCGCACTACTTGTGCGCAAGCAGGGCACATCGGCACCCTTTTGTGCATCTGCTTGTTGGTGGCGTTGCCCCCAAACCCCTGTTTCTCGCACTCCTTCGTCCTGCGGCTGCGCGTCTTTCTGCGGAAAGACACTATTTCAAAAAAACGTATCTGCGTAAAATGCCGTTATCGCTCCTGCTTTTTCTGTGCAGCGTCATCTCTTTGTTCCATTGGATCGTTCAGAATCCGCTCCACGTTCGCCCGAACGGTCAGCAATTCGCGCATCTCATTCTTTGCGTCTCTATACTCGGCATAATCCTTTTTTCGCTGCATTGTCAAGGCTTCATATTCTGTTTGCAGCGTTTGAACAGTCGGGAGCTTCGTCAGTTTTCGCTCATCAAAAGCCTGTTTAGCCGCTCGATGAATCAAAATTTCCTGTTCATGCTCAATGAGAAATTTCCTTCCATAGCCGGACTTTTTATATGCCGCATACGTTTCGCGTGTTCTCAAGTAACCGAGAACGTGCTTTTTTAGTTCTGCAACTTCCCTTATTTGTGCTTCTTCGTTCTTCATCTTCTTGAGCAGTTCCCCGTGTCGCAAAGTCGCCGCTTCTGCCTTTTCTTCCAATTCCGAAAGGTTTTGAATATGATGCTCTGAAAGATAAGTCAGCGTCTGCGCCATCTGCTTGGCATTAAACACCTTCGCCCACCGTGCATAACCGCCGCCTTTGCCCTGTTGCAGTTTTGCCTGCACATCAACCAGCAGACTTACGCTTGCATGTTCAATCTTAGGCTTTTGTCCTTTTCGCCGTTCCTTCGGTTTCCATTCCCGCTTTTCATCCAGCGCCGCGCGCAGCGTCTTTTCCGAATATTCCTCGCCCAGCGAATCAAGCCGCTTAAACCGAACCTGTCCCGGTGCACGAGCGCTCATGCGCTTCCCATGCTTAATCTCCCAGCCTTTTTCCCTCAATACGGAAAGAAGCGCATCGAAACTCTCCGGCTTTTGCCGCATGATTTCATCAATAGTCGCCCGCATTTCTTCCCGCTGTGGCTGCTTGGCTCTATCGCCTAACCACTTGTCATAGGTCAAAGTCGTATGTTGTGGCTTCTCAATGATCGACAGCCCGTTTTCCACGCATAGCGTATCGCTCAATCTGCCCAGCGCACGACCACTTCCTAAAAAGTCGCGAAATTTCCGATCGCACTCAAGATTTACTGCTGAAAAGACCAAATGATTATGTACACTTGAAGTATTGGTGTGAGTTGCCACAATGAAAGCATGATCTCCATGTGTAAAACGCTTTGCCAGTTCGCAGCCAATTCGATTTGCTTCCTCCGGCGTAATCTCACCCGGCTTAAAGGACTGTCTTAAATGATAGGCAAGCACATCGTCTTTGCCGCGCCTTCGCCCTGTAATGGTCAAATACTCTCGCCGCATCAGCATAAACTCCGCTTCCGCCGTCTGCGGTGTGCAGCCATAGCTTGTCACCAATATGCCATTTTCAGTTTTCATCGGGTCTTTGACGTAACCGAGCGCGCGTTTAATCGCGTCCCCGGCAGTCTGTCCCTTGCCGATATGTAAAGGCATCAATCGTGTTGTTGCCAATCGTTCCTCCTCTTCAGATCAAAAAAGAAGCCATTCGTTCTTTTCAAACGAAATGACCTCTTCCCGTACAAGTTTTCTTTACAGTTTAAGCAAACTTTTCCGCTCTTTCCATCCCGATTATTCTCTGATCCGCCCCTTCACCACGCAGCACAAATCATCCAGCCCAAACACCACACGATCCGCCACCCACGGCAGACCAATCGGGCTAATCAGCCATGCAAGCGCCAGCAGCATCAACCCGTTTCGGACAGGCAGCAGCATCGCCACAAACGCCATCGGGATGAGAATCCGCAAAAGAATCCCCAGCACCGTCGAAGAAAGCACCATCACCAACTTGAGGACAAATACGACAACCTCCAGAACCAGCCAGATCGGAAAAAGCAAAGCCTTGAACATCTTCTTCATATCATCCGCACTCCTTTATGTGTTATATATACCTCATCCTCATTTGTTTGGCAAGGATGCCGCCCTACGAAAAAAACGCGGGAGAAGCTGCCGGTGTTTCGGCGCTCCTCCCGCGTTTCAATTCAGTCCGCTCAGCTTTTCCAAAAGCCGCGCCATCTGTTCGAGCATCCGCTCCTGTCTTTTGCTCACGCCGCGAATGTCCATCTCGTCGATTACACCGACCTCGTTCGCTCTTTTGGCAATCTGGTTGACATTGTTGCCCATGTAGCGAAGCTGGGAAAGCATCTCTTTTAACTCCGGCAGATCGAGCCGCAGAATGTAGCCGTCCAGCGCCATCTTCCGCAGGTATGCGCCCATGTTCGTCGTGCCCGCTTCCCGCATCTTCCGTTCCAGCAGCGCCCGTTCGTCTGCCGTCACGCGGAATTTGATTTGAATATTCCTCTTTTGCTGCTCGATGCTTCATCGCTCCATTTCATTTTTCGTCTAGGGTACAGGCGCGTTTTTCGCTGCTGCCTTCAGCTTTTCCCGCACCGAAACCTTTTCCGATTCGTAAGCCTTCGCCTGATCGCAGAACAGATTGAGCAATCCCGGATGCGTCTGCCGCACAACCAGCGTCAAATTTCGGTTGCCGCCCCAACTGTCGATATCCGGCTCAATCGGAAACGCCTGCGCCCATGCTTTATTGGCGGACGAGAATCGTCCGTCATAGAGCTTGTCCCGAATCGTAATCGCCAGCACCGTCATCACGCGCTCTTTGCCAAACTCGTCGATGACCTCTCTGGCTCCCGCTTTGTTCAGACAGTTATCTCTGTAATGCTTCGCAACGGCTTTTTCTATCGCATCCCGACAGGCAACGCCTGCCACCCGGGACGTCTTGTATGCTTCCAGCTCGCCATGCTCCACCGCATAGGCGGCGCTATGCCTGTACACGGGAATATTCTTCATCGGTTCCATTCGTTTGTTCCTCCTTTTTCTCCCTGACTCTGAGCGTCTGCCCGCTCCTGATACGCCTTCAACACATCCTTCATCGGTCGCTTCTCCATCGGCTCCTTCCTTCTTTCGTCAATGTTCAGCGCGGCGTTCAATTCGGCAAGGCGCGAGGCTTTGGCTTCCAGCTCCTTCTCCTGTGCAAACGGTTTGCCCAGCTCCGCCCTGGCCTGTTCCGTCTGCCGTTCCAGTTCGGCAATCCGTTCTTCCGCCTTTTCGAGTTTTTGCGGCATATTCGCCAGCGCGTTCTCGATGCGCGTCAGATTGCCGTACACATCCGTTCCCATGGTCACGGTATGCGACATCTCGCCGCGCAGAACGAGCTTGACCTCCTGCCGATAGCTGTCATAATCCACCGTCATTTTCATGCCGCGGTATTCGCCCAGCTCCATATCATGCGGCGAAAGCCGGCAGGCTTCCAGAAGCATTTTGCCCGCTGCCTCTTTATCGGCAATCCGCTTTCCCTTGATCGCCATGCCGACAAAACCATCCTTGGGCAGCGGATGCGCTTCCAACAGCGCCATATCCGCCCGATAGCCCTTCGCGCGTTCCTGTGCCTGACGGATTTCTTCCGGATACTGCTTCAAAATCTGGTCTTCCAGTTTGAACTGATTGCTCTGATAATCCGCTTTCATCAGACGCAGCTTTGCAACCTCGATGTCCAAATCCATCTTTTCCCTGATACGCGGGTCGCCCGCGCACAGCGCCTTGATTTCCGCATAAGAGAGCGCGGTTTCGTCCACATCGTCGCAGGCACGGACGGGCGATTTGCTGGACATGATCTGGCTGATAAAGCGCTGCTTGTTCTCGATGGTCTGCCACAAATAGCTGTCAAACGATTTTTCTGTGACATATCGGTATATATGCACGTCCGGATTCATGTTGCCTTGTCGCACAATGCGCCCCGCTCGCTGCTCCAAATCGCCCGGCCGCCATGGCGCATCCAGATCATGCAGAGCGATCAATCTGTCCTGAACATTGGTGCCTGCGCCAAGTTTTTGTGTGCTGCCGAATAAAATCCGCACCTGTCCGCTCCTGACCTTGGCGAACAGATCCTTCTTTTTGATTTCCGTATCCGCATCATGGATGAATTGAATCTCCTCTTTCGGAATCCCGCTTGCAACCAGTTTGTCCCGGATATCGTCATAGACGTTAAACGAACCGTCCCCATGCGGCGTGGACAGGTCGCAGAACACGAGCTGCGTCAGCTTTTGCGCATCCCCTTCTTTGTAGATGCGCAGGATGTTTTCCATACAGGCGTTGACTTTACTGCCCGGTTCGTCGGGCAGCAGCGGGTTCATCAGCCGCTGATCCAACCCCAGCTTTCGTCCATCCGACGTAATCCGGAGCATGTTGTCCTCCTTCGGGTCAACCGCGCCCGAATGAACCTTCGAAGCGCGCTCGGACAGCGCCTCCACCATCTCCTCCTGATAGACGGACGGCTTGACCGCCATCGTCTCATAGTGCGCGTTCGGCACAGGCAGATGAAGCTGATCCGCCGTTTTAATATCCGCAACCTCCTTGAACATCGCCATCAGTTCCGGCAGGTTAAAGAACTTCGCAAAGCGCGTCCGTGCGCGGTACCCGGTGCCCTCCGGCGCAAGCTCAATCGCCGTCACCGTTTCGCCGAACGTCGAAGCCCATGCGTCAAAATGAATCAGCCCCATCTTTTCCAGCGTTCCATATTGCAGATAGCGCTGCATCGTATACAGCTCGGTCATGCTGTTGGACACGGGCGTGCCCGTCGCGAAAATAACGCCGCGTCCACCCGTCAATTCATCCATATATCGGCATTTCAAAAACATATCGGTCGATTTTTGAGATTCGCTGGTCGCAATTCCCGCCACATTGCGCATTTTGGTCGCCAGAAAGCCGTTTTTGAACGCGTGCGCCTCATCCACAAAGAGCCTGTCCACGCCCAGCTCCTCAAAGGTCACGACATCATCCTTTTTCTCGTCAGCCTTCAACTTTTCCAGCCTTGCTTCCAGCGATTTGCGCGTCGCTTCCATGCGCTTGATGGTAAAACGCTCGCCATTCTCCCGCTCCATCTCCTCGATGCCCGCCGCGATCTCGTCAATCTGCTCGCGCAGCAGCCGCTCCTGACGTTCCTGCGAAATCGGAATCTTTTCAAACTGGCTGTGCCCGATAATCACCGCGTCATAATCGCCCGTCGCAATGCGCGCACAGAACTGCTTGCGTTTGGCTTTTTCAAAGTCTTTTTTGGTCGTCACCAAAATGTTCGCGCTGGGATAGAGCCTCAAAAACTCGCTCGCCCATTGTTCCGTCAGGTGATTGGGCACAACGAACATCGACTTCTGGCAAAGTCCCAATCGCTTGCTTTCCATCGCCGCCGCCACCATCTCGAAGGTCTTGCCCGCGCCAACCTGGTGTGCAAGCAGCGTATTCCCGCCGTACAACACATGGGCAATCGCCGTTCGCTGATGTTCCCGCAGCGTAATTTCCGGATTCATCCCGTCAAACACGATATGCGATCCGTCGTATTCGCGCGGCCGGGTCGAGTTGAACAGCTCGTTATAGCGCGTCACCAGCTCATGCCGACGGGTCGGGTCTTTCCATACCCAGTCGTGAAAAGCGTCCTTGATCGCCTGCTGCTTCTGCTGGGCAATCGTCGTTTCCTTCTGATTCAGTTCCCGCTTTTCCCGTCCGTTTTCATCCTGCACAACATCGTATACGCGCGTATCCCGCAGGTTGAGCGTGTCTTCCAGAATTTTGAGCGCAGGCGCACGTCTGGTGCCGTATTTCATGTGGTTATTCACGTTCTCCGACAGAAGACTCTTGCCGTCTATCGACCACTCCGCCGTTTGCGGCGCGTAATTCACGTGGATTCGCCGCTGTTCGTAATAGGGAATTCCCAGCAGCTCGATCATAAAGCGCTGAATGTACGCCTTGTCCACCCATGTCGTACCGAGCCGCACGTCGATTTCGGATGCGTCCAAATCCTTGGGCTGTGCCGCTTGGAGCGCCTTAACGTTGACGGCAAAGGACGAGTCGCTTTCCGCCGCCGTCTGCGCCACGCGCAGCTTGGCGCGCACGTTGCCGGACAGATATTCATCCGCCGTCTGCCACGTCTGTTCCAGCGGGTCAAGGAAGATAACGCCCTGCAAGTCCGCAACGATTTCATCCTCCGCTTTGCCCGTCAGCCGTGCCATAAACGGCAGATCAACCTTCGCCCGCTCTCCAATGGATACCGCAAGCGCTTCGCTCGCTGTGTCCACCTGCGTAACCGGTTTCCTCCGCCGGATTGTTCGTTTGCTGAAAATATCCGCCTTGCGTTTGAGCTTCCTGTCTTCATCCAATATTTCAAGCGAACAAAGCAAATAGTATGAAGAATCGCCTTCAAACGCCCGCCCGTTGGCTTTGCCGTTGATAATCCCGTATTCGGCGCTGAACGCATCATACAGCCGACCCAATTCCTCCTGCTGTGCCCTGATCTCCGCGTCGCTGCCGTCCGTAAGCTGCAAATCAATCAATTTTCGCACACAATCCCGCAGCTCAATCATCCCCTTGACGCGCTCCTGCGTCGTCTGATTGAGTACGGGACGGGTCATCACCGAATTTTCGCGGTAGTAAACCTGACCGTTCACAAGCGCATACGAGAAATTGCGCACATCGGGATCAGCTGGAATCGTTCGTCCTTCATTTATATCCATTTCGGATATTTCTATCCTTTTATATTTGCCGTCGATGTTCCGCACCGCCGCATGGAGCTGCTGCGCGAGGTCTGCGCCGGGAATCGGTTCGCATGTGGTTTCCTTCTCGTTTCCGTACATGCTTTTGTCCCATTGCATCCTGCCCAGCATCATGTCGGGATGATCGACAAAGTAGCTGTTGATGGGGATGCCGTCCGCCGTCTGCCCCAGATGGATCCAATCCGGCTCTATGTCGATGGGATGTTCCCTCTTTTGAAGAAAGAGAATATCCGATGTGACTTCCGTTCCCGCGTTGGCTTTGAAAGCGTTGTTTGGCAGGCGAATCGCACCCAGCAGTTCCGCCCGCTGCGCAATGTATCGGCGTACATCAGGGGAAGCCTTGTCCATTGTGCCTTTGGACGTGATGAACGCGATCACGCCGCCCGGACGCACCTGCTCCAGCGTTTTGGCAAGGAAATAATCGTGAATCAGAAACCCATACTTGTCGAACGCCCTGTCCGCCACCTTGTAATTGCCAAAAGGCACATTGCCGACGGCGACATCAAAAAAGTCTTTGCGGTTCGTCTTTTCAAAGCCCGTGATCTCGATTCTCGCATCGGGGTAGAGCTGCCGCGCCATGCGTCCCGTGATGCTGTCCAGCTCCACGCCATAGAGCTTGCTGCCCTGCATCGCTTCCGGCAGCATACCGAAGAAGTTGCCCACGCCGCAGGCGGGTTCAAGCACGTTTCCGTCCCGAAAGCCCATGCTGTCCAAGGCTTCATACATCGCCCTGATAACGACGGGGCTGGTATAGTGGGCGTTCAGGGTAGAGCCGCGCGCCGCCGCATATTCCTCATCTGTCAATAGACTTTTGAGCTGCTGGTATTCTTCCGACCATTGCGCGTTATTCCCGTCATAGGCTTGCGGGATGCCGCCCCATCCGACGTACCCGGATAAGATTTCCTGCTCCTGCGGTGTTGCCTGCCTTTCCTCGGCTTCGATCTGTTTGAGTGTCTGGATGGCAGCGATGTTGAACGCATATTTCGTTTTTGCGCCGCCTTCGCCCAGATGATCGTCCGTGATGCGGAAATTATGTACGCTAGGCTGTTCGGTTTTTGTGCCGGATTCAATAGAAGTTTCAACATCTTCCTTCGATTGCTCATCAGGCGGTTTGGGGTTATCGGTTTCGACTTGATTCGGCTCTGTTTGCCCCTCAAACAGAAAGGTATTTCGCGCATCTTCAGCGAGCATCCGCTCGAAGTTTTCCCTCGGCTCTATCCTTGAAATTGGATAAAGCAACGTCGGATCACGCATGGTTACATGTGTATCCGTGACTTCTTCAATGATAAATGCCGTATTGCCCAAATAGACAGTATCGCCTGCCTGATAGGGCGGCATCGGAGGGTGGTGGTCATCGACTAAATCTGATGGACTTTCAGATTCCTGCGTTACAGCAACTTCTTCTGGTTGTTCAGGAAAATCGCGTCCTTCTACCTGCGCATGTGCCTTTTCGTCTGGATAATGACCATAAATGTACAGATACCGATGCTCTTGATGGTTGTAAACAGCGGCACCATCATAGGCAAATCCATCGCTTTCTATTGTGCCGTTCACATAGCCTTGCGCGACCTTGATTGCTTCTTCCAAGGTTTGATATTCGATTTTCTCATCAAACCCATTTTCAAAGTGGTGATAAACTACAACTTGATACTGCGGAGTCATCTGCTCGTCATAGTCATCAATCGCTTCTTTTGTCAACCATTCCGGTTTTGCAGGAAGCGTTTCATAAATCTCCCGCATTTTTGCAATCTGCGCGCGAACATTTCCCGCCCACAGATACTTTTCTGCACGACCGCCAGCGTCGAGAAAATAATCGCAGTCTGCTTTCAGACGGCTTAAAAGTCGGTAGTTTGGATTTTGTTCCTGTTCGTTTTGCCCCTGTTTGCTCTGGAGATTGCCGTGCATGGCCTGCATAGTGGGCTGGGTCTGCTGCTCAATGGCAGAATCGCGAAATACCCTTGTGCCATCCGCTCCAAACTCCGCTTCATAAGCATTGATAGCATTTTCGGCTTCATGATCGACAGAAAGCAGCATATAAACGTGATATGCGGCGCTGTTTTCCCGCTTTTCCGCAATCGTAACATCAACCTTATCTCGCAGCTGCTCCACATACTGTTCCAAGCTGTGTGCAGGTATTTTGCACATGGCAACACGCCCTACACCCTCTAAATTTCGGCTCGTCAGATTCAATCCAAGATTTTCCGCAGCCTGCCGTGCATCCTCATCATACAATTCAAAGAAGTCGCCAACCTGAAACAGTACAATTTCATCAGGATGCGCAGCCTTAATGCTGTTATAGGTGTCGTAATCCGTGTTTCGTGCTGAATCCTGTACCTCTTTCTTCTCGTAAAGTGCCTGCTTTTCGGGTGTCAAATAACGGTTCATCTGGATAAGTCCGTCAATCCGTTCGGCAACCTGATTCCATTTCAGCAGCACATCGGGACAGTTGCTTTTCCTGAGCTGTATCCCCTTTGCATCGTGGCTTTCCGAACTCCCATGTTCACCCGATACGCCGGGCATTTTTCCGCCTATCCCGTACTCGTTTTTCAGAAATTCCAGCTTTTCATTGGTGCTGTGGGGTGCTGAAAAGAACTGGTAAATTCGGCTGGCCGCGCCCGCAATCGGAGCGCTTTGGGTCAGCACCGCGTCGATTTCATCCTGCGTCATAAAGCCGCGAACATCGGGCAGCAGCATCCCGCCTTCTGGCAGCTCCTTCCGCGCCAATGCCAAATCCCTGAGACGGGGGAGAATGTCCTTCGGCAGAAGAAAACGAAAGCGCATCAGATCGGGCTGCATCGCGACCGCATCCGCAAAGACCTCCATCTGCCGGATCAACCCGTGCAGAAATTCGGGCTGCTCCATTTTCTCGGAAAGACGATTGACGCAATCCGGGAAAATCAGCGGCATATCTGTCATCAGGGAGAGATACCCGTTTTCTCTTGCGGCGCTGTCGCGGTACATATAGATCAGTCGCTCGGCGACCTTCCGTCGAATGGTTCCGGGGGCTTCCACGTTTTCGAGCTGTGTGCCGAATTGCCCGGCTTCAATCAGCGCACCGACGCGCTTTGCGGCATCCGTCCACGATATGACCTGCGCATTGTTGGCATACCGCGCACGATCTCTGGCGGCCATTTGGATTCCGCTTGGGTCGAACCAGACCGAAAAGTGCCGCCCATCCAATTCAAAGCCGTTGCCGTCGTGGTAAAGGGTCTTCATTCGCAGCGCGGTTTCCTCGTTCGTTTTGCCGATCATCGCGTCAAACGCCAGCTCCATGCGGGTATCCTCGCCATTGCCGCCGAACCGCAGCGCCGTATCAAGCGCTTTGGATATAAAAGAAGGAGCGGAAACCGCTCGGTCATCCGCTCCTTCGCCATATTCGGTTATCGTTTCAAAAAGGCTCGTCTGCCCCGGATTTAAGCGTACACCAGCTCGCTCAGTACGATTTCCTCTGCCTGCGCTTTCAGGCTGTTCATCGCGCCGACCCACGCCATCGGGTCGCGTTCCTTCAGCGCTTCGTTCACGCCCTGCGCCGCCGTCTTTTCGTAGTCGCCGAGCGGAAGTGTCAGATCAAAGCCCGCGACGTCCCGCGCGTCCTTCCCGAGCGCGGAGAGCGCGAGAATGACGCGGCTGTACTCAGTGTACTTGCGTTCGCTCAGCACGCCGTTTGCTTCGCGGACGGTCTGCTCGAGCGCGGCGTAATAGTCGGTGAAATACGCGGTTTCCGTGTCCGCGCCGCCGCGGGCGAGGGCCAGCACCGTCCACTCGCCGCCGAGACTGCCGTAGCGCGGCGCGCTCACGGCGGCGGTCAGGTAGGCCGACGCACGGTCATAGGCGGTCTGCGCGGTGCTCCCGCTTACGGCTTCCTTGGGCAGCTCACAGAAGCGCCGGAGGATGGCCGCCAACTGCGCGCGCGTCGCGGTAAGCTGGGGGCTGAG
>OHZB01000103.1_pt1 | contig 24012 bp, 16 predicted proteins | sample 1580351 | NCBI WGS metagenome assembly OHZB01 (sample SAMEA3882512, study PRJEB24775) | human gut metagenome | biome: human-associated habitat; feature: intestine environment; material: feces | place: Netherlands | collected 2009/2010 | reverse complement strand
CGGACACCCGCCGCACGGGAACTGCAGGTCTTGCTTGAAGGCCCTTACACGTTGTATACGAAACACGGTCCCGGAAGATTGCACGAAATGATAAAAATTTTTGAATTATTTTTCCCAGCAAAAAGGGCCGCCTGTGCACGAACTGCACAGCGCGGCCCATCTGGAAGAAAATGAGGAAAATGCTGATAGAGTACTGGATATTCAGAAATATGTGAACAGGCAGAATAAAAAGTGTTCAAAAAAGAAATTTATGAAAGTTCTGGAGACTCTGGTACACGCAATAGGAAATGATGAAGGATTTATTGCCGATATGTATGCGTGTGATAAAGAGGCTAGGGAAATCTATTTGGAAGAAGCGATGAATGCATTCAATTATGTGCTTGATGAATTATGTCATGGTACAGGAAGTGCAGCAGGGTATGACTTCAACAATATGGAAGAATAGGAAATAAATTATGGCAGATTTTGAATACTTCAGAGCAGAAGAATCTGACCAGTTTTCTTTTTTTCGGATACCCAAAGCTCTGTTCACAGAAAAAGAGTTTGCAAGCCTGTCCACAGACGCAAAGCTCCTTTACGGAATTCTGCTTGATCGAATCAGCCTATCCAAGAAAAATGGCTGGATTGACAGTGATGGTTATGTCTATATCATTTATACGATCGCAGAATTGCAGGAACTGTTGCGAATGTCGCATACGACAGTGACAAAGCTTCTTTATGAGCTTGACAGTGTGCATGGCATTGGATTGATCGAACGGTATCGGCAGGGGAATAATCGTCCTTCTGTCATATACGTGAAAAATTTTGTGAAACGGAGCAGAGGAAAGCCAGTAAGATACTTTGCTTCTGGAACGCCAGAAACTGGAAATCCAGACTGCAAGGAATTGGAAATCCGGATTGCAAGAAACTGGAAGTCCGGAACGCAAAAAAATAGAAGTCCGGACTGCAAGAATCTGGATGGAAGTAATACTAAGATAAATAAGACTGAAAAGAATCATACTGATAAGAGTAAGGGCAATACTCCCACTTTGGAAGAAAAATTCAGTCAGTATGGTAGATTTAAAAATGTTGTTCTGTCGGAAGCTGAACTGCAGGAGCTGATGACGCTATTTCCATGGGATTACCAGAAACGGATTGATCATCTTTCTGTTTATATGAAATCCAGTGGAAAAGAGTATCAAAACCATTTTGCAACAATCTGTCTTTGGGCAGAAAGGGATGGAACCAGGGCAGGAATGGACAAATATGAATTTCAGGAAGGAGAAAGCCTGTGATGGAAAACAAAGTAACAGCAGATTATCTGGACGAAGAGGGATGTCTTCATTGTGGCATCTGTGGAAAAAGAAAACAGATGAAAGTCAGTCTGATGGGATTTGAGCATGTAGTGTCCTGTTTGTGCGAATGCGAGGTAAAAGCCAGGCAGGAACTGGATGAGAAGATGCAGCGGGAAGAAGCACAGCGGCAGCTTTATCAGAGAAAATCCGTCGGACTTCGGGAAAGAAGATTCTGGGAATGGAAATTTGAAAATGACAACGGAAGCAACCAGAAGATACTAATTGCCAGGCAGTATGTAGAAAACTGGACAGATATGAAGAGAAAAAATGTAGGACTGCTTTTGATGGGACCTGTTGGAACCGGGAAAAGTTTCTTTGCAGGTTGTATTGCAAATGCACTTTTGGAACAGGGAGAACGTGTCATGATGACAAATTTTTCCAGGATCCTAAATGAAATGACCAGCTATCAGGCAGATAAGAACCAGATTATACAAAATCTTGTGGATTATCCGCTGCTGATTATTGATGACTTGGGAATAGAACGAAATTCCGAGTTTGCTTTGGAGCAGGTCTATAATGTGATAGACAGCCGCTATTGTAAAATGCTTCCGCTGATCGTAACAACGAATCTGGGACTGAATGAAATGAAATCCACAGATTTGGATACTGCCCATCAGCGTATTTACAGTAGAATACTTGAAATGTGTGTTCCCATCTATTGTGGTGGAGAAGATAAGAGAAAAGAAGAAGGGACAGAAAAACTCGTACAGGTGCAGAACCTGATTACCGGTTAATCTGTCTTTTTTCATTAAAGGGGGTGATTGCCATGATTACAGATCTGGACAGCAGTTGAATCGCTGAAAGGAGGGAAAAGTCATGCAGGAAGAGGTAACTCAGAAAACGGTCACGTTCTGTATTCGGGCTACTAAAATTACGGCAGACCTGTTGAAAAAGGTTCTTGTTGCGTATCTGCGTCATCAGAAGCAGAAATCAGTAGAGAAGAAAGCACAGAAAAATCAGCCAAAACAGGGAAAGGTCACGGTAAAAGAGCTGGCAAAACAGAATGCCGGGATGGTCAATATCGAGATCACGGACAAAAATATCAAGTCCTTTGAACGGTATGCCAGAAAATACGGGATCAATTATGCTCTGAAAAAAGACAAGAGCAAAGAGCCTCCGGTTTATCTGGTATTTTTCAAGGGACGTGATCAGGATGCCCTCAATGCTGCTTTCCGTGAGTTTTCCCAGAAACAGATTCAAAAAGCGAATAAACCTTCCATTCATAAGCGTCTTGCAGCTTACCGGGCAATGATGCCAAAGAAGACGAAGGACAAAGTAAAGAACCGGCATCAGGAGCAGAGCCGATGATGAAACAACACGGCAATAAGCTGATGCAGAAGTGGAAGAATAAGGCTGGGGTCAGGCTGTCCGCCCTGGATAAAAAGAAACTGGTTCTTACGAATCTTCCCTATGTTCTGACCGCTTTTTATGCGGACCGGGCCTCCTGCTTATACAGGAGAAGTCCCGGAGAAGATATAGGGAACAAACTGTTATATGCGATGGAACATGCAGATCGGATCTTTACAGGAATTCTGCTAAGTTTTGACCTGAGAGACCTATTGGTTGGAGTTACTGTCGCAGTTATTTTGAAACTATTGGTTTGGCAGAAACAGTCAGATGCAAAGAAACTCCGGAAAGGAATCGAGTATGGTTCAGCCAGATGGGGAAACGCTGAGGATATCAAACCTTATATGTCGGAAGATCCATGGATGAACATTCCATTGACAGCAACAGAAGCACTGACGATGGAGAGCAGACCGAAGCAACCGAAATATGCAAGAAATAAAAATATTGTAGTTATCGGCGGCAGTGGTTCCGGTAAGACACGTTTTTTCGTAAAACCATCGGTCATGCAGATGAACTGTTCCATGGTCATTACAGATCCCAAAGGCACTCTGATCGAGGAGTGCGGGAAGATGTTAGCAAAGGGACCACCTAAGAAAGATAAGAATGGAAATATCATGAAAGATAAATCTGGAAAAGTGGTACATGAGCCATATGTGATTAAGGTTCTGAATACCATCAATTTTTCCAAATCGCTTCATTACAATCCATTTGCTTATATACGGTCTGAAAAAGATATCCTGAAGCTGGTGACAACAATCATTGTAAATACCAAAGGCGAAGGGGAAAAAGCTTCCGAAGATTTTTGGGTGAAAGCAGAGAAATTGCTGTATACAGCACTGATTGCTTTTATCTGGTATGAAGGGGATGAAGAGGAAAAGAATCTGAATACCCTTCTGGATCTTTTGAATGAAAGCGAAACCCGTGAAGAGGATGAAACTTACCAGAATCCAGTGGATATGATGTTCCAGGAACTGGAAGAAAGAGATCCGCAGCACTTTGCGGTCAGACAGTATAAAAAATACAAAATGGCCGCCGGCAAAACGGCGAAGTCGATTTTGATTTCCTGTGGTGCCAGACTTGCCCCATTTGATATCGCAGAGCTTCGTGAGATCATGTCTTACGATGAAATGGAGCTGGATAAGATCGGAGACAGGAAAACAGCCTTGTTTCTGATTATGTCCACATTCAACTTTGTGATTGCGATGTTGCAGTCACAGCTTTTCAATCTGCTTTGCGATAAGGCAGATGATGAATATGGTGGAAGACTTCCGGTGCATGTGCGTGTCATCGCTGATGAGTTTGCCAACATCGGGCAGATTCCACAGTTTGACAAGCTGATTGCAACCATCCGAAGCAGGGAAATCTCTGCTTCTATTATTTTGCAGTCACAGAGTCAGTTAAAGGCAATGTATAAGGATAGTGCAGATACCATTCTGGGCAACTGTGATACGACTTTATTCCTTGGTGGGAAAGAGAAGACCACATTAAAGGAAATGAGTGAGCTTCTGGGTAAGGAAACCATTGACCTGTATAACACTTCGGAGACGAGGAGTAATCAGAAGTCTTTTGGATTGAATTACCAGAAAACAGGCAAACAGCTGATGACAGAAGATGAGATTGCAGTCATGGATGGAGGAAAATGTATCCTGCAGATCCGTGGTGCCAGACCATTTTTCTCGGACAAATATGATATCACGAAACACAAAAACTATCGGCTTCTTGCAGATGAAAACGAGAAGAACCGATACAAAGTTGAGAAAGAGTTAAATCCGCAGTACACACCGAAATCTGAAGAAGAGGTGGAAGTAATTCATGTAGAACTGTCGGAGTAACCTTGGGAATGAACGAAAAATAATGAGGAAAGGAATAACTGACATTAGGTGCGCCGGCTTTTTAGTCGGTGTTTTTTCATTCCCGTAAACACCTGAAAGAAGTCAGTTTTGGTGAATGTATATGGCATTTTTTAGCAGTGCAATTACAACTTTAAAAACTCTTGTAGTCGCAATCGGCGCAGGTCTTGGCGTGTGGGGTGTCGTAAACCTTCTGGAAGGATATGGAAATGACAATCCCGGCGCTAAGAGCCAGGGCATCAAACAGCTGATGGCTGGTGCCGGAATCATGCTGCTGGGAACTACCCTGATTCCACAGCTGGCAACATTGTTCTCTTAAGAGGAGTGGTAGATGAACACCATCATTGAGAGAATTACGGAAGCGATAAAGGATATCCTGATCGGGCTTATTAAGTCAAGTTTGGATAACATGTTCACGTCTGTCAATGAGCAGGTGGGAACCATAGCCGGGCAGGTGGGACAGACACCGCAGGGATGGAATGCAGGGATTTTTAATCTGATTCAGAATATATCCCAAACGGTGATTGTCCCCATTGCGGGACTGATCATCACCTTTGTCCTGTGCTATGAATTGATCACGATGGTAACACAGAAAAACAATTTCCATGAATTTGAGACTTATAACATTTTCCTCTGGATCTTCAAAGCGTATGTAGCCATTTATCTGGTGACAAATACGTTCAATATCACGATGGCGGTCTTTGATGTTGGCCAGCATGTGGTCAACAATGCCGCCGGGGTGATATCAGGAAACACTGCGGTGGATGCAACAGAAGCAATTACACGGATTGTGGATGCCCTGGAGGATATGGAGTTAGGGGATTTGTTCCTGCTATCCATGGAAACGATGTTGATCAGTGTTACCATGCACATTCTGTCAATTATCATTACGGTAATCTTGTACGGAAGAATGATAGAAATTTACCTTTATACTTCCATAGCACCAATTCCGTTTGCCACCATGACCAATAAGGAATGGGGCAATATCGGAAACAACTATTTAAAAGGCTTGTTCGCACTGGCATTTCAGGGATTCTTCATGATGGTCTGTGTGGGAATTTATGCAGTTTTAGTAAATGCAATGACCATATCCAGTGACCTTCATGCAGCAATGTTTTCAGTAGCGGCTTATACCGTGATTCTTGCATTTTCATTATTCAAGACCGGAAGCCTTAGCAAATCAATATTCAATGCCCATTAGCGGGCAGGAAAGGAGCGCATACCATGGCGTATGTACCAGTACCAAAAGACCTTACCAAGGTCAAAACAAAAGTAGCGTTAAATCTGACAAAGCGGCAGTTGATTTTCTTTTCACTTGCCGCAGTTGTGGGAATTCCGTTTTATCTGTTCATGAGAAAACCAATCGGTTCCAGTATCGCAGCCATCCTGATGGTAACGATCATGCTTCCGTTTTTCTTCATGGCAATGTATGAAAAAGACGGTCTTCCCTTTGAAAAAGTGGTGGCAAATATCATTCGACAGAAGTTTATCTGTCCGGCAGTAAGACCATATAAGACAGAAAATTTTTATCAGGAGATTTCCACCCTTGTGAAAAAGGAGGGTGTGCCGGATGGCAAAAAAGACAAAGCAGGAGGCTCAGCAGGAGCGTCTGTCCCTGGCGGAAAAAAGAAACCGTCAGGAAAGAAGAAACAAAAAAAGCAGAAAAGAAAGAGAACAGGAAAAGCGTAGGAAGAAGCAGGAACGGGACCGCAGGAAACAGAAAAACATTCCTACAACTGCACAGCAGAGTATTCCGTATATTCGGATGCTGCAGGATGGTATCTGCCAGGTGACAAAGAACTTTTTCTCCAAGACGATTCAGTTTTATGACATCAACTATCAGCTGGCTTTAAATGAGGATAAGACCACGATATTTGAAAATTACTGTGATTTCTTAAATTACTTTGATTCTTCCATCAGTGTGCAGCTGTCCTTTATCAATCAGCAGGTGGATGTGGCAGAATTTGAGAAAAGTATTGATATTCCGGATCAGAACGATGACTTCAATGCCATTCGTGAAGAGTACCGTACTATGCTGAAAAATCAGCTTTCCAAAGGAAATAATGGTCTGGTGAAGACAAAGTATATTACTTTTGGAATCGAAGCAGAAAGCCTGAAGGTGGCAAGGCCAAGGCTTGAAAGAATCGAAACAGATATCTTAAATAACTTTAAGGTCCTGGGAGCACAGGCACATTCCCTGAATGGTCTGGAAAGGCTGGAGATTCTGTATCATGTGTTCAACCAGGATCGCATTGAACCATTTAAGTTCCAGTATAAGATGCTGCCGGAAACCGGATTAAAGACCAAAGATTTTATTGCACCGACTTCCTTTAACTTTTCAAAGAATCAGACATTTTTGATGGGAAGAACGATGGGAAGTGTGAGTTACCTGCAGATTCTGGCACCGGAGCTGACAGACCGGATGCTTGCAGACTTCCTGGATGTGGATGACAGCATCAATGTCAACATTCATATCCAGTCCATTGACCAGAGTTCTGCGATCAAGATGATCAAGAGCAAGATTTCAGATCTGGATAAGATGAAGATTGAAGAGCAGAAGCGGGCAGTACGTTCCGGTTATGATATGGATGTGCTTCCGTCGGACCTTGTGACTTATGGAGAAGAGGCGAAGAACCTGTTGGAAGATCTGCAGTCCAGAAATGAGAGGATGTTCCTTGTAACGGTTCTGGTAATGAATACCGCAAAGAAGCGTCAGAAGTTGGATAACAATATTTTCCAAGTACAAGGAATCGCACAGAAATATAACTGTTCCTTAAAACAGCTGGATTATCAGCAGGAAGCTGCACTTATGTCCTGTATTCCACTGGGAGTCAATCGGATTGAAATCCAGAGAGGACTTACCACATCTTCAACAGCGATTTTCGTGCCGTTTACGACACAGGAACTGTTTCAGGAAGGGGAGGCTCTTTATTATGGATTGAATGCATTATCCAACAACATGATTATGGTTGACCGGAAGCGTCTGAAGAACCCGAATGGACTGATTCTTGGTACACCAGGTTCCGGTAAGTCCTTCTCAGCAAAGAGAGAGATTACGAACTGTTTCCTAATTACGGAAGACGATATCATCATCTGCGATCCAGAAGCCGAGTATTCTCCATTGGTACAGGCACTGCATGGGCAGGTGGTGAAGGTTTCACCGGTATCTGACCAGTATATCAATCCAATGGATCTGAACCTGAATTATTCCGAGGAAGATAATCCACTGTCACTGAAAGCAGATTTTATTCTGTCTTTGTGTGAGCTGATTGTTGGAGGAAAGAATGGACTGGAGCCGGTAGAAAAGACCATCATTGACCGTTGTGTGCGGTTAGTATATCAGGAATATCTTGCCGATCCAGTACCGGAGAAGATGCCAATCCTGGAGGATTTATATAACCTTCTGAGAAAACAGGAAGAGCCGGAAGCACAGCGACTGGCCACTTCGTTGGAAATCTATGTTACAGGTTCTTTGAATGTGTTTAACCATCAGACAAACGTGGATATCAATAACCGCATTGTCTGCTTTGATATCAAGGAACTTGGTAAGCAGTTGAAAAAGATCGGGATGCTTGTAATCCAGGATCAGGTCTGGAACAGGGTAACGATGAACCGTTCTGCCCATAAGTCCACCAGATATTATGTGGATGAGTTCCATCTTCTTTTGAAGGAAGAGCAGACCGCAGCTTATAGTGTGGAGATATGGAAGAGATTTCGTAAATGGGGTGGTATTCCAACTGGAATCACCCAGAATATCAAGGATTTATTGTCTTCCAGGGAGATAGAGAATATATTTGAAAATTCAGATTTTATTTATATGCTCAATCAGGCATCCGGAGACAGGCAGATTCTGGCAAAACAGCTGAATATCTCACCAACCCAGCTGTCCTATGTAACCAACAGTAATGAGGGGGAAGGACTTTTGTTCTATGGAAATGTCATTATCCCATTTGTAGACAGATTCCCGAAGAATTCCCTCTATAAAATCATGACAACCCGCTTAGAGGAGACTTCCGAAGCAGGTTAAATCAAAGGAGAAAACAATGTTACGAGCAATTTCATATGTATTAACTTTTAGTGGCGGTGCTGTTTTTGGCATCGCTTTTCTCTGTTTATTACAGGCAGGGAAAGGGTATCCGAAGAAGGAGGAGTAATCAGTGGCAGAACAGAGAATGAAAGTCAGGGATAAGAAAGTTCAGAAGATGACCAAGGATGGTCTGGTGGAAGAAAACCTGACAGATAAATCTTCTGTTCGTGTCAGTAACCGTGCCAGTGATGTGCAGATGGGAGGAAAACAGGGGGAAAAAGAAGTAAGCCTTGTGGATAAGTCTTCCCGCCAGTCTGAACGGAGTGGGAAAAATATTCGTCCCTCTGTGCAAAAATCCAGAGATGCACCGGAACTGATACGGACAGAGAAGCAAAGTGAGGATTTTGGACAAAATAGAAAGCAGCAAAACCGGAAAAGGATTCGTGCTGAAGTCGGAAAAGAATCCAGACTTGCAGAAAAATCTGAAGCCGGACAGTCAGGGAGACTGAAAGAAAAACGTGCTGATCTATCAGAAAACAGAGGAGACAGCCGGAGAAATCAGACCGGTGGTAGCAAAAAGCCAAAACAAAAACAGCGTTTGAAGTTTGCTTATGAGGAAACTGGTGCTTCTGTGAAAAATGACAAAGATATGGAGAAATTGAACCAGATGGATACGGATGGAGTCAATTTCCGACATCAGAAACAGAAGGAAAAAGCCAAAAAGTTTTCTTATGAGGAAGCAAAAAAGAAGAAGGAAGCAAAGCAGCATTCCAAGAAGGCACAGGTCTATCAGGCAAATGATGGAGAAGCTCCTGGAAAGAAGAAATCCCGCTTGAAGTTTGGCGAAGGGGAATCTGTGAAAACAGAAAAAACTTCTGTTGCCAAGAAAGCAGGAAGTGCAACTTCCGCAGCATTGCACCGTGAGATTAGCAAAAATGAAGACGATAATGCGGCGGTAGAAGGTGCCCATAAGTTAGAAGAAAGCGGCGAAGGTGTTTACCGGCTGGAACAGAGAAGTGCCAGACGCAGGAAACAGAGGGCATTCAGAAAAAGAAGCAGACTTGAAAGACAGGAAGAGAAACAGACACAGGCGGCAGCCCGTCAGGAGCAGAAGAAACTGAAAAAACAGATTCAGAAGCAACAGATCAAACGGGATTATGCCAAAGCGAAGCGAAGTGAACAGACAGTAGGAACAGCTACAAAAGGTACGATTGATTATATCAAGAAGATTGGCGGCAAAGTCACCAACTTCTTTAAAGAAAACCGGAAGGTGTATATCAGTGTAGCAGTTCTGATCGGATTGATGTTTCTGATCATAACGAATGTCACGTCATGCTCTGCAGTGTTTTTACAAAATGTGATCACTTATACCGGAACCAGTTATCTGTCATCGGATCAGGCAATCCGGGAAGCGGAACTGTATTACACACAGCTGGAAGCTAATCTGCAGGAGCGGATCAACAACATGGAATCTGAAGAACCGGGACATGAGGAATACCGATATAACATCGGACCTATTGAGCATGATCCGTTTATCCTGATCAGTTATCTGTCTGCAAAGTATGAAGAATTTACTTTTGAACAGGTCAAGCCGGAGCTGGATGCTTTGTTTGCAGAGCAATATCATCTGACTACAGAAGCGGTCAATGAGACTGTGACAGAGACAGCAACTGTAAGAGTTGGAGAATCTTTGGGACAGGTTGTGACCAGTGGATATTGTAACTGTCCAATCTGTTGTGGTATTTGGAGCGGAGGACCGACTGCCAGTGGAGCATATCCAACTGCCAATCATACCTTAGCGGTAGATGCTTCCAATCCGTTTGTTCCAATGGGAACAAAGGTAGTTATGAATGGTGTCGAATATACGGTAGAAGATACCGGAGCTTTCGCAAGATACGGGGTACAGTTTGACGTCTACTATGATAATCATGCGGCGGCATCTGCACATGGACATCAGACATGGGAATGTTATCTGGCAGATGATAATGGAAGTCAGGAAGTGGAAGTGACTAGGACAAGGGATGTAGATGTGCTGAATGTCACCTTAAATAGTGGAAACCTGATGTCAATCTGTCAGGACAGGTTGGGATTTTTCCAGAAAGAACTGTTCAGTGCCTACAACGATACCAAAGGCAACCTGCAGATGTTTGCAACACCGGTTGATTTTAACTGGTATTCCAGTGTGACCAGCTATTATGGATATCGGATTCATCCAATATCAGGAGCAAATCAGTTACACAATGGTATGGATATCGGAGCACCGGAAGGGACAAAAGTAATGGCAGGGCTGACCGGAACGGTTACAACTTCTGCTTATAACGACAGCTATGGCAATTATGTTGTAATCAAGGACAGTAAAGGCTATGAACTGCGGTATGCACATTTAAGCAGCCGGAGTGTATCTGCAGGAGCATCCGTCACGAAAGGTGATGAGATAGGTCTTGTAGGAAATACTGGAAATTCTACAGGAAGCCATCTTCACATTGAACTTCTGAAAAATGGAGAGCGGTTAAACCCGATCTTTTATCTGGAAACAGGAGAAGGGACAGGCTTTGGTGGTAATGAATATACCAGTGAAGCAGCGCAACGTTTACTGGAAGAGGCTGCAAAATATCTTGGAACACCGTATGTGTGGGGCGGATATTCCCCAAGTGGATTCGATTGTTCCGGATTTGTCAGCTACTGTCTGGTTCATTCCGGGGTAAGAAATACGGGAAGGCTGACTGCACAGGGACTGTACAACATTTGTACGCCAGTATCCCAGTCAGAAGCACAGCCAGGAGATCTGATCTTCTTTACCGGAACCTACGATGCAGGAGAACCAGTAACGCATATTGGAATCTATGTGGGCAATGGTCAGATGATCCATTGTGGGCATCCGGTTCAGTACACGTCCATCAACTCTCCATACTGGCAGAGCCATTTCTATGGATTCGGGCGATGGTAAGGAAAAGGGCGGTATAACAGCCGCCCGGAAAGGAGAAGAGATGAAAAGTCTTGAAAAAGCAACGGCAGATTATGAGAAAGCCAAGGAAAAAATGGAAGCATCCAAAGCCAGATATGAAGCAGATTTAAAGCGGTTCAAGGCTGCGGAGATTGCAAAAACAGAAGCAGAAAATCTGGAAATTGTAAGAATTATCCGTGCAATGGATATGAGTATTCCGGAATTGGAAGCTTTCAAAAAGAGAATGAAAAATGAACTGCCCGGCAGGGTAGAAATACAGAAGGAGGAAACAAGGTCTGATGATGAATTTAGAGAAGATGAAACAGAAGAAATCTAAAAATAGCGTGAAAAAAGGATTGCTTGCAGCAACGACATTTCTTTGCCTGACAACACCTTTGCTCCAGACACAGACTGCTTATGCAGCTGAGAATACCACGCCTGCAATCACGATTGAGAAACCGGATGGCTGGAAACAGGGAGAAACAACCATTGCTGTTACGGTAGATGCCAGCCATATGCCGGAAGGTTTCTCAATAGCAAAGATTGAAGCAAAAGCAGGAAAAGATGGAAGCTGGCAGGATGTAACTGGAAGTGGAAGTATCACGATCACTGGAAATCAGACAGTGTATGTGCGTGTGACAGATGGTGAGGGGAAGGTCTATGAGCAGAATCGCTCTATTAAGTGTTATGACACGGAAAAGCCGACACTCTCTGCTTCCCTGACAGATGGTGTGCTGACGATTCAGGGGAATGATACAGTATCCGGGATTACTGCAGTAACAGTTAATGGCACCACTTATACAGATCTGAAGGATGGAATGCTGAGAGTGCAACTGACACAGAAAGATTTTACTACAAAACAGATTGAGATTACGGTAACAGACGGTGCCGGAAATACTTCTGAAAAGTATGTGTTGCAGAATCCTTATTATGAATGGGCAAAGAAGCAGGCAGAGAAACAGAAAACTTCCAGTGAAAGTAATGGTGCAATGGCAACTACGACCAGTGCAGATGCAACTGGGACTGAGAAAACAACGACTTCACCACTTCCGCAGGATGCACAGGCTTCTGAGCCAACAGATGCAAAAGGAACTGTGGATGATCGGACAGTGACAGGTATTGAGGAACAGCTTAATAAAGAAGGCGAGACAGCAGATTCTGTTACTAAAACAGCTACGGAAGGCACAAAAGAGTTTTATACCATTTCAACTAAGAGTGGTAAGATTTTTTATCTGATCATCGACAATTCAAAATCTCAGGATAATGTGTATTTCCTTACAGAAGTCAGCGAGAAAGATCTGATGAACTTCACACTTTCTGATTCCGTGACACTTCCGGAAGTAGATACTGTTTATGCAGAACCAGAGAAACAGGCTGAAGAAGAAAAGCCGGAAACAACTGAGACAGCTGAGAAAGATAAGGTAGAGGATGAAATCCAGATGCCAGAAGATAAAAGTCCATTTGGAACGTATCTTCTGATTGCACTGGTTGCAGTAGGAGCTGCGGCAGGAGGATATTACTTCAAAGTCTATAAACCAAAGCATGAATATGATGACGAGGATGAGATGGAAGAGGATGAAGATGAATCCGAAGATTCAGAATCTGAAAAGCGGGAAGTAGACGATGCAGATGAGCAGGAAGAAAGTATAGAACCAGAAATCCTGAGAGACGAGGATTTTGATGATGCTGTGCTGGAAGATGAAGAAGAGGAGCAGGAGTAAATGAAATTAGTGATTGCAGAAAAGCCATCGGTTGCGATGGCACTGGCTTCCGTGATTGGAGCCAGAACAAGAAAAGATGGCTACGTGGAAGGAAACGGTTATCTCGTTTCCTGGTGCGTAGGACATCTGGTTGGATTATGTGATGCATCAGAATACGATGAAAAATATAAAAAATGGAGATATGAAGATCTGCCGATTGTGCCGGAATGTTGGAAACACAAGATTTTGGAGGGCACAAAGAAGCAGTTCGGAATCTTAAAGAAACTGATGAGAGATTCCAAAGTAGATGAGGTGATCTGTGCTACTGATGCAGGACGTGAAGGTGAGTTAATCTTTCGTTTGGTGTATGAGCAGGCAGGATGCAAAAAGCCGATGAAGCGGCTCTGGATCTCTTCCATGGAGGAACAGGCAATTAAAGATGGATTTGCGTCATTAAAAGACGGTTCGTGTTATGACAGTCTCTATCAGTCAGCACTTTGCAGGGCAAAGGCAGACTGGCTGGTGGGAATCAATGCGAGCCGTCTTTTTTCCGTTCTGTATAACCAGAATCTGAAAGTTGGAAGAGTACAGACACCAACACTTGCCATGATCGTGGATCGAAATCAGAAGATCAAGGAATTTACCAAAGAAAAATATTATATGGCTCATATCAAGTTTGACGAGATGGATGCGGTCACAGAGCATTTTCAGAAAAAAGAAGATGCAGATAGAGTGGCTGCGGACTGTATGGAGCGTATGTGCGAAGTGGAAAAGGATGATGTGAAAGAAAAAACGGTCCGTCCTCCGAAGCTCTATGATTTGACCACTCTGCAGAGGGAAGCAAACAGAATGTTTGGTTATACCGCACAGCAGACATTGGATGCCGTGCAGGAGATGTATGAGCAGAAGCTGGTCACTTATCCGAGAACAGACAGCCAGTATCTGACAGATGAGATGGGAGAAAGCACAGAAACTCTGATTCAGATGTTATTTGGGAAAATGCCTTATGCTGAAGGTCTGGAATATCAACCGGACGTGAGTAAGGTATTAAATTCAAAGAAAGTATCCGATCACCATGCGATTATCCCAACCATGGAAGTAGCCAAAGCAGATATTGGTGAACTGAAAGAACGAAGCCGCAAGATTTTGTATCTGATCAGTGCCAGGGTACTGACAGCAACCGCAGATCCTTATATTTATGAAAGCCATAAATGCCAGATTACCTGTAATTATCATACGTTTTATCTCACAGCAAAGAAAACAAAGCAGGAAGGATTCAAGGCAATCGAAAATAAATTGAAACAGTTCTTTGGCGTAAAGATTGAGAAAGAAGAGCCGGAGCTGGATATCTGGGCTGGCAAGCATTACGGTCCTTGTGATTCTTTTGTATCGGAGCATTTTACACAGCCACCGAAACAGTACACAGAAGATACCCTGCTTTCTGCGATGGAACGTGCAGGGAATGAAGAACTGACCGAAGATACAGAAAAGAAAGGACTTGGTACTCCGGCAACAAGGGCAGCAATCATTGAAAAACTGATTCAGTCTGGCTTTGTGAAAAGGGAAAAGAAAAATCTGGTACCGACAGATGATGGCAATGTACTGATTACGGTTCTGCCGGATGAGATTAAATCTCCGAAGATGACAGCAGAGTGGGAAATGGCATTGAATCACATTGCCCAGAATACAGAGACAGCAGATGAATTCCTAAATGGGATTACAGAGCTGATGCAGGAACTGGTTGCCAGATATCAGGGGATTTCAGAAGAGAAGAAAAATCAGTTTCAGGGAAAGGCAAAAGGAGAAGTCATTGGCAAATGTCCCCGCTGTGGAGCAGATGTCAGGGAAGGGAAAGTAAACTTTTACTGTTCTGACCGGAATTGTGCTTTTACCTTGTGGAAGAATGATAAATTCCTTGCAAGCCAGGGGAAAAAGATGGATAAGACGACAGCAAAGAAGTTCCTGTCTAAAGGAAAAATCCATTATAAGGATCTGGTATCAAGAAAAACAGGGAGACAGTATGAAGCAACTGTGGAAATGGTTGATCCCGGCGAGGGAAATGTGCAGTTCAATCTGAGTTTTCCGCAACGATAAGTAGTGTATTGCAGGCAGTCTAAGGACTGTCTGTTTTAATACAAATATTATGAAAGAGAGGACCTTAGCATGAAGAAAAAAGGTAATTTTAGAAAAGTAGTATCTGGCTTGCTGGCAGGCATGACAATGCTTAGTACAGTGCTGTCTCCGATGACGGCATATGCAGCGGAGATCCAGCCAGAGGAAAAACCTCCACTTTATGAGGAAGTGAAAGACCTTCTGGATGAAGATGAGGTGGTGACTGCCAAAGATTATGAAATCGAAACAGGCAGTGTATTTGATGTGAAATCAGACTACACAGGACTGGAAATCAAGGATGATAACAAGGTCAAAGTCACATTTGAGGAAGCAAAGAACGAAAAGAATGAGGATTTTACGACAGATCATGCGGACACTTACAAAGCGGTCTATTATGTGGAACCGGTAAATCAGGAGCATCCGAAGTACCAGATCAGCCGAAAACTGATTGTGCGTGAGAAAGAAACAGAAGTACAGACAGAGGCGGCAGGGAGTGAAGCAGTGACTGAATCCGAAACAGCTGGCAGTGAACAGCAGACAGAAGAAGCGGAGGATTCAGAAGCAGAATCGGAGATTACCGATATTGACGCTGATGAATTTGATGATTTGGTAGAGCAGGCACAGAATCAGGATACCTATGATGAAGAATCAGGGTTAGAGCTTCATGATGTTTTGGAACAGGCAGGAGACGAAGGTGTGGATCTTGAGGCTATGGAAGAAGGAGAGATTGCAACATTTGAAGCAGTTTCGGCTTATTCAGCAAGAAGTACACAGCAGGTAACAATTGAAAAAGGACCACTGTATAGATATGCAGATTATAATCTTGGAACCTATCTGACAGAGCCGTACTATATCAGCTACGGAAGCGTCAGAGCAATTGCGTATTGTGTACAGCCAGCAAAGCCAGGACCTGGATCTGGAAATTATACAATTACAAAGATTGGAGACAATCAGGCGTTAGCAAAAGTGTGTTATTACGGTACAGATGCCGCAGGAAGCGAGAGTTTTTTCGCTAATAAACACACGGATTTTTCAGAAGGAAAAAGATTCATCATTATTCATATGGCTGCATCATATGCCAACGGAAGTAGTGATGCATTTTACGGAACCAATGCTACAGGAGAGGCTTTGGCAAAAGAACTCTATAATTATTGTGTGAATAAGCCGGAAATACCAGATGTAGCGATGTCATTTTCAAAGCCGGATGTAAAGGCTTATGTAGATGGAAATGTTCAGAGAACGGAGAACATTCAGTTCAACGCATCTTCCCAGCAGAAAATCACAATGGACTTACCAAAAGGAGTAAAGCTCCATAATGTATCTACTGGAACCGTAAGTGCGGCAGGTGCAAGCGTAACAATTGGAGGAGGAACCACGTTTTATCTCTCAGCTCCTCTGACACAGACAAGAGATGTAAGTGCTACTTTTTCTGCAAAAATGAAGGGAAGTATTACAAAAGATTATTCAGCATATAAATTGACTACGAATGCAAGTGTTCAGGATCTGGCATTTGTATTTGGAGAAGGTGTTGCTGATGAAAAATATGTAAGCTTAAAGGTGTCCTGGATTGAACAGGCTACGATCGAAATCGTAAAGAAAGACGATACAGCGGATGTCAATCTTGCAGGTGCAGTATTCGGTGTATACAGCGATGAGGCTTGTACAAAGCTGATCACTCAGATGCCGGCAACAGATAAGAATGGAAAATCTTCTGTTACGATCATCAAGACACAGGATACTGTTTATCTGAAAGAGATCACAGCACCACAGGGATATGTAGTAAATGCAACGGCAACAAATGTAAAACTGGTAGCAAGTAAGACCTCAGCTGTAACCGTGGAAAATAAGGAACAGCTGGCAGAGCTTACCATTTACAAAGAAGGACAGGTTCTGACCGGAGCAGAGGTCAGTGAAAATGGAACGGTATTTCAGTATGAAAACCGCAGACAGAAAAATGCAGTGTATAACGTGTATGCCGGGGCAGATATCGTAACTGCTTATGGTACAAAAGTGTACAGCAAAGGTGACCTTGTAAAAGAAAACCTGACAACAGGTGAGAATGGTTCTGTCACACTGAAAAACCTGCATCTTGGAACCTACGTGGTAAAAGAAACAAAAGCACCGGACAATTTCTATAACGGCAGCGAAGAAAAGTCAGTGACTCTAACTTATGCTGGTCAGAACAAAGAAGTTGTATTTGCAGATGTGACTTTTAACAACGAGAGACAGAAAGCAGATGTTTCCGTAGTAAAACAGGATAAAGACACCAAGAAACCACTGAAAGGCGGTATTTTTGCTCTGTATGCATCCGATGATATTAGAAATGCAGACGGAACCGTTGTTGTGAAAAAAGGAACACTGATTGAGAAAGCAACTACTGGAGCAGATGGAACTGCAAAATTCACAGCAGATCTTCCGATTGGATATTCCTATTCTGTAAAAGAAGATCAGGCGCCGGAAGGCTATGTAAGAAATACAGAAGATGTGTATACGTTCAAGTTTTCTTACACCAATGATAAAGAAGCAACCGTATCATTTGCCCATACCTTCAGCAATGACCGTGTGACAGCAAAGATCAATTTATTCAAAGTTGATAAAGAAACAGGAAAAGCAGTACCACAGGGAGATGCCACACTGAAAGGTGCAGTTTATGGTCTGTATGCCCGTGAAGATATCGTGCATCCGGATGGAGCAACTGGAACTATTTATAAAGCAGGAGAACAGGTAGCTTCTCTTACAACAGATGACAAAGGACAGGCTTCTGTAAATGGCTTATATCTTGGCAAATATTATGTCAAAGAGATTACTCCGCCGACCGGATACCTGGCAGATACAGAAGAGCATGATCTTGTGTGCAGTTATGAAGGAGATATGACAGCAGAAGTAAAAAGAGAGTGCACTTCCAGTGAGCAGGTCATCAAGCAGCCATTCCAGATCATCAAAGCAGCCAACAATGGAAAGACAGATGCAGATCTGTTATCCGGAGCTGGATTTACAGTTTATCTGAAATCTTCCCTCACAAAAAAAGCAGACGGAAGTTATGATTTTGATTCTGCCAAACCTGTAGTGAGTGGCGAAAATGGAGCAACTGAGATTTTCACAGATGAAAAAGGATATGCCTGCAGTATTCCATTACCATTTGGAAGCTATATCGTGCGTGAAACTACAACACCGCACAACTACAAGCCAGTCGATGATTTTGAAGTGAATATCACAGAGCATCATCCAAATGAGCCACAGATCTGGCGAGTGCTTCTGGATGAAGAGTTTAAGGCAAAACTGAAAATCGTGAAAAAAGATGATGAAACAAAGAAATCCGTCTTGATTGCAGGAACAGAATTTAAAGTATACGACCTGGATAATAAAAAGTATGTGGAACAGGTAACAACTTACCCAGTGACAACCACTCACAAGTCCTATTTTACGGACAGCCAGGGATATCTGATCATGCCGAAGAATCTGAAGATCGGACATTACCGGATTGAGGAAGTCAACGCACCGGAAGGGTACACAATCAACAAGAACTATGTAGAGATTGCAGTGGATGCAAACACAGCATACCAGATGGATTCTGAGAGCGGAGATGCCATTATTACGGTAGATTACGAGAACCATCCGGTAAAAGGAAAGCTGACGATCTATAAAAAAGGTGAGATGCTGACCGGATTTAAAAAGGATTTTGTTTATGAAGAAAGATACCTGAAGGGTGCATCATTTAATGTCTATGCAGCTGAAAATATCTATACACCGGATTATCAGAAAGATGAAAACGGAAACAGACAGCTGATCTATGCAAAAGATGCACTGGTAACAACGGTAACGACCGGGGAAGACGGAAAAGCAGTTGCAGAGAATCTGCCGCTTGGTTCTTACTATGTGGTAGAAAAGACTGCACCGGAAGGATTCGTTCTGAACCATGACAGATCTGATGTCACATTTGTCTATGCAGATCAGGATACACCTGTGATTGAACAGGAAGTGACTGTTGGCGATGACCGACAGAAAGTTGCAATCCAGGTAGAAAAACAGGATGCAGAAAATGGTGCAACCGTAGCAGGCGCTGTCTTTGGTATCTATAACAAAGAAGATATCAAGGCAGATGGAAAAGTAATCGTGAAAGCAGACACACTCTTACAGGAAATGACTTCTGATAACGGTGGTCTTGCAGCATGTACGCTGGATCTGCCACTTGGACAGTATTATGTGAAAGAGTTAAAAGCACCAGCGGGATTTGTATCCTCTGATGAAGTTCTGAATCTGGATGCTTCTTACCAGGGACAGGATGTGAAGACAGTAAAACTGAAAACTGTGAAAAAGAACCAGCCGACAACAGTAGAAATCACGAAATCTGATGTAACAACAGGTGTGGAACTGGATGGGGCAAAACTCACCGTTCTTGATAAAGAAGGAAATGTTGTGGATCAGTGGATTTCTGTAAAAGATCAGCCACATGTGATCAAACGACTGACAGTTGGAGAGGAATACACCCTTCGTGAGGAAATGGCACCTTATGGTTATCTGAAAGCAACGGATGTGAAGTTCACGCTGGAAGATACCGCAGAGATTCAGAAAGTAGAGATGAAAGATGAAGTACCGACAGGACTTCTGATCATCAACAAAAATGGAGAGTTTTTGGATAAAGTGACACTTCTGGACAATGTAAAAGGTACTGTGGAGCATCTCTTTGAATATGTAACTGGAAGTCTTACAGATGTAACTTTCGATGTATTTGCTGCGGAAGATATCAAAGCGGCAGATGGTGTCAGTGAAGATTATTTCAAAGCAGATGAAAAAGTAGGAACCATTACTACGGATTCCAATGGTATTGCACAGATGGGAGATCTACCGGCTGGCAAGTACTATGTGAAGGAAGTAAAAACTGCCCATGGTTATGTGCTGGACGGAGAGCCGAGATATGTTGACCTTTCCTACCGGGACCAGAATACACCAGTCATCACTTATGATGAAAAATGGCAGAATGCCCGTCAGAAAGTAAAGGTTACGGTTCTGAAGAAAGAAAAAGATACAGAACGTGTCCTTGCAGGTGGTGTCTTCGGTCTTTATACCAGTGAAGATATCAAAAATGCAAAGGGCGAGGTACTTCTTGAGAAAGACAGTCTGATCGAGCAGCGAGTAACAGATGAAAAAGGACAGATTACTTTTACGGCAGATCTTCCGGTAGACGGAAAATACTATGTGAAAGAGATCTTTGCACCGGACGGATTTGTTACAACAGAAGAAGTACAGGAATTTACCTTTGAATATGCCGGAGAAGACCAGGCAGAAGTAAGCTACGACTTTACTTTTGAAAATCAGCCAACCACAGTGGAGCTGTCCAAAACAGACCTGACAACAGGTAAAGAACTTCCAGGTGCACACCTGAAAGTAACGGATTCAGATGGCAATACAGTAGATGAATGGACTTCTACGGAAGAATCCCATGTGATCAAAGAACTGGTTGTTGGTAAGGAATACACCATGACAGAGACAAAACCGGCAGATGGATATGTCACTGCAGAAAGTATTACTTTCACAGTAGAGAATACAGCAGAGGTTCAGAAGCATGAGATGAAAGATGATGTGACAAAAGTGCAGATCAGTAAGACGGATATCACAGGAGAAACTGAGATTCCAGGTGCGAAACTGACGATTCTCGATAAGGATGATCAGGTAGTAGAGAGCTGGACTTCCACAGAGGAAGCACACTATATCGAAAAACTGCCAATCGGTAAATATACCTTACGTGAAGAGCAGGCACCGAAAGGATATCTTCTGACAGCCGATGTGACATTTGAGGTGAAAGATACCGGAGAAATCCAGAAAGTGGCTATGAAAGATGATACTGCCAAGGGAAAAGTGATTCTCAATAAGACAGATAAATCATCAGGAGAACCGCTGAAAGGGGTAGAATTTGAACTCCGTGACAGCAAAGGAAAGGTTCTGGAAACCTTAAAGACAGACGCTGCCGGTCATGCAGAAAGTAAGCTGTATGAGATTGCCACATTTAAGAACGGCAAATATGATACAGCAATCAAGTATTATCTGGTGGAAACAAAAACACTGGATGGATACACACTGGATCAGACCAAGCATGAAGTGACATTTGCCTATGCAGATGACAGTACACCAGTTGTAGAAGTTACCTTTAATCTGACAAATGAGAAACCGGAAGTTCCAGAAACACCGAACACACCGGATACACCACAGTCCCATGAAGAGACAAAGGTATCAAATGCACCAAAAACAGGTGACAGCACGAATATTTGGCTGCCGATTCTGCTTCTGGTAATCTCCACAGGAGGTATGGCAGGACTTTATATCTGCAGAAAAAAGAAAAGCAAATAAGGAAACCAACGGTTATGATTGGGAGCTTCTATGTGAGGCTCCCTTTTTCATACAAAAAAATCACAGAAAGGAACAGAAAACTATGATGAAAGCAATGGAAAAAAGACAGGAAGCACGAAAAAACCAGGAGAAAACTTTAAAGAGAATGATGGCTTATCAGAAGAAAGCCGAGCAGATGGTCAGCAGAAAAAGAATGAACCATCACATGATCAGAAAGGGGTAAAAGCGTATGATGAACAGAAAAGAATTTTATGAATATGTCAAAGACAATGTAAAGGAGTATCTGCCAGAGTCTTATAAGGACGCAGAAATTAAACTGCAGGAAGTAGAAAAAAACAACGGGTTGAAGTTGACAGGTATTACGATTCCAAACGGAGATCAGAGAATCGTACCGACAGTCTATCTGGATTCCCTCTACCAGGAATATATTCATGGAAAAGATGTAGACTCTTGTGTTGGCGATGTGGCTGATATGCGTATTGAGGCACAGGGAAAAGCAGAATTTTTTGATATGGGAGTTCCGGATATTCTTGATTATGAAAAGATGAAGGACAAATTACAGGTGAGAATTTGCGACAAAGAATGGAATACCGATCGTTTGGCAGACAAAGTAGTCACAGAACACGGAGATTTTGCAGCTTATTATGCAGTAAATCTGGAGGAAAATGGAGAGGGAATCAGCAGTATTCCAGTAACTGTTTCTCTGATGAACGAATGGGGAGTATCTGTCGAACAGATTCAGGCAGATGCGATGATGGCAGATAAGAACAGAGGAGTGCAACTGGTGGATATGACACAGATTGTCGAATCCATGATTTTTGGAGGAACACCAAAGAATCTTTTGAATGAAAAACTGGATATGGAAACTGTGGAGAATCCAATGTTCTGCCTTACCAATGAATCTAAGATGAATGGAGCTTCCCTGTTACTGCAGGAAGATATTCGAAAACAGATTGGGGAATGCCTGGGAAGTGATTACTTTGTCATCCCATCTTCCGTTCATGAAGTGCTGATTCTCCCGGATAACGGTATTTTACAGGTTCCAGAATTAAATGCGATGGTACAGGAAGTCAATGAGACACAGGTGGAAAGACAGGAACAGCTTTCTGATAAGGTTCAGTTCTGTGACAAAAAGACCGCAGTATTGGAAAATGCTGAGCGCAGGGAAGCACGTCTGGAGAAAGAAAAAGTAGCCGAAAAAGCGGAAGTAAAAGGTGGAATCCATGGAAGATTGGAGAAAGCTAAGGCAGAAATCAAGGCAAAAGGGACGGATACAATCCCAAAGAGTAAGGCGAGAGATCTTGCTACAGCATTATAAAGTGAAAAGAAAACGATGGCTTATGGGGACTGTGCAGAGCAGTCCCCAATTTTTTGAAGTTGGAGGAGAAAAGAATATGGATTGGTGTTTATATGGTGAAGACAAAAGGAGGGAAATTGATAGAGATTTAAAACCGGAATATCTTTTGGATGACTTGCGGAGATATCAGGATGTATTTGGCGAAGAGTTTGGTGTGAAAGAACTTCTTATGCTGGAGGATATCAGGGTAAAGGCTATGATTGCCGGAGCACTTGCAGATATGCCGGAATTTCTTGTTGATCAGATTGGAAAAGCAAATAATAGCAGTAGCTTTCCTTCCGTGACAAGGGCAATGGAACGGATTGCCGATGTTGTAGAAGAAAAGTGGGAAGAAGAAAGGGAGTAACAGATGGCAAATAAATTATATGCAATGGAGCAGCTGACGGAGGAAGTGGCAAAGGACGTTTCCGCTAATCCGCAGGAGTGGATACGTTTTCTAAATACTGCATCCAGGCTGTACCGGTACACTTTTCCGGAACAGCTCTTGATCTATGCACAGCGTCCGGGAGCAACAGCGGTGGCTTCCATGGAAATCTGGAACCAGAAGATGTACCGATGGATTAAAAAGGGTTCTAAAGGAATTGCCCTGATAGATAACACATCCGGACCAAAAACGAAGTTACGATATGTTTTTGATGTGCAGGATACTTATAAGGTAAAAAATCTTGGCAGAGATCCACAGTTATGGAACCTTAATCCGGAAGGAGAACAACTGGTGGCAGATTATCTGCAGGAACAGCTTGCACTGGAAACAACAGAGGGAGGCTTGCCAGAGGTTCTTCACCAGGCGGCAGAAGAAAGTGTGCAGGCCTGGCTACCGGATGCTTTCGATGAATTGCAAATGGATGTATCAGGTACTTTTCTGGAAGATTTGGACGAGCAGAATCAGAAAGTGGAGTTCCGGGAACTGATGACAAACAGTGTCTGGTATGTGTTACTGAACCGATGCGGACTGGATGTGCAGGAATATCTTGATGCAGAGGATTTTCGTCATAT
>OHZB01000081.1_pt1 | contig 26600 bp, 9 predicted proteins | sample 1580351 | NCBI WGS metagenome assembly OHZB01 (sample SAMEA3882512, study PRJEB24775) | human gut metagenome | biome: human-associated habitat; feature: intestine environment; material: feces | place: Netherlands | collected 2009/2010 | reverse complement strand
GCGCGGCAGGGACGAGGACGAGGCGTTGCGGCAGGTCGAGCCTGTGGTGGACGCGATCTGCGGCGTGCTGGGCGACTGCGTTTACGACGTGACCGAGACGAGCGAAGGCTCCATGCAGGAGGCGGCGGGGCGCGCGCTGGTGGCGCGGCGGCTGACCGTTTCGACGGCGGAGAGCTGCACGGGCGGCATGGTCGCGGCGAGCTTGGTGGATTATCCCGGCATTTCCGAATGTCTGTATGAGGCGCATGTGACCTACGCCAACGAGGCGAAGGTGAAATACTGCGGCGTGAAGCCGGAGACGCTGGCGGCGTTCGGCGCGGTCAGCGAGCAGACGGCGTTTGAAATGGCGAGCGGCCTGCGCGAAAGAAGCGGCGCGGACATCGCCGTGGCGACGACCGGCATCGCAGGGCCGGGCGGCGGGACGAAGGAAAAGCCCGTCGGGCTGGTATATGTCGCCTGCGCGGACAGGCACGGCGTGACGGTTGAGCGGCTTCAGCTCGGCGGCGGCCGCGCGCGGGTGCGCAGGCTGGCGACGCTCAAGGCGCTGGACATGGTGCGCCGCGCGGCGATAAGAGGGTAAAAACAGGAGGGGCAATATGGCAAGCGATAAGGGCAAAAAATCCGCAAAGACGGTCACGGCGATTCCGGCGAACGACGACGGCACTGAAAAAAAGCGCGCGCTGGATATCGCGCTGGCCGGCATTGAAAAGCAATTCGGCAAGGGTGCGGTCATCCGCATGGGCGAGCGCGCCGTGCGCGATATTCAGGTGATTCCGACGGGCTGTCTGGATTTGGATATGGCGCTGGGCGTGGGCGGCGTGCCGCGCGGCCGCGTGGTGGAGATCTACGGCCCGGAATCCTCCGGCAAGACGACCGTCGCGCTGCACATCGTCGCGGAGGCGCAGAAGATGGGCGGCGTGGCCGCGTTCATCGACGCAGAGCACGCGCTCGACCCCGTCTATGCGCGCAAGCTGGGCGTGGACGTCGATCAGCTGTACGTCTCTCAGCCGGACACCGGCGAGCAGGCGCTGGAAATCTGCGAGGCGCTGGTTCGCTCCGGCGCGATTGACGTCGTGGTCATTGACTCGGTGGCGGCGCTCGTGCCGAAGGCCGAAATCGACGGCGAGATGGGCGATTCGTTCGTCGGCCTGCAGGCGCGCCTGATGAGCCAGGCGCTGCGCAAGCTGACCGGCATCATCAACAAGACGAACTCGACCTGCATCTTCATCAACCAGCTTCGCGAGAAGGTCGGCGTGATGTACGGCAATCCGGAGACGACGCCGGGCGGCCGCGCGCTCAAGTTCTATGCGTCCGTGCGCATCGACATCCGCCGCGGCGAGCAGCTCAAGGACGGCACAACCGTCGTCGGCAACCGCACGAAGGCGAAGATTGTCAAGAACAAGGTCGCGCCGCCTTTCAGAACCGCGGAGTTCGACATTCTCTACGGCGAGGGCATCAGCAAGGAAGGCAGCCTGCTGGACAGCGCGGTTGCGCTGGATATCATCCACAAATCCGGCGCGTGGTTCTCCTACGGCGACCAGCGCATCGGCCAGGGCCGCGAGAACACCCGCAAGTTCCTCAAGGAGAACGCGGAAATCGCCGCGGAAATCGACAAGCTCGTTCGCGCCGAGCTGATGGGCAAGGATGCGCCCGTCGTGCAGAACGCGTCGGATGACGACGAGAGGCCGACGGACGACGGCATGGACGATCTGCCGAACCTCGACGACGAGGAATAAAAAACTCCTTCAGTCAGCTTCGCTGACAGACCTTCGGCATTTCGCTTGCCTGTTCCCCGTACAACGGGCGGCAAGATTCATGCCCTCGAAGAGGGAGCAATATAATGAGCAAATCCGAAATTATGCACAAATTTCGGAAACGGGCGTTTTTTATGCAGAATTTGCCATTTGCTCGGTTGTTGGAGGAAGCTTGCGTTCACATGGAGGTGTGCATCAAAGCCTCCCTCTTAGAGGGAGGTGGCACAACGAAGTTGTGACGGAAGGAGTTCACGGACGATTTTTGCAGGGCTTTGCTCGTATGGGCGGTCTGCGAAAAGAACCCGCCTTGAAATCAAGGCGGGTTTTATGCTATACTATATACGATTTTGACAGACTTTGAAACGACGCGACGAACAGGAAGGATACCATGAAGCAGGAAAAGCTGGAAGACCGATTGCAGATGCGCAGGCTGACGGTGGACGATACCGCGCAGTATAACGCGCTGCTCCGTTATGCGTTTCAGGTGACGGACAGCGAGCTGGCCTCGCTGGGCTGGAACCAGAAGGAAATGGAGCGCAGCAAAAAACCCGTGCTCAAAAAGACGGAGTCGTTCGGTTGGTTTGACGGGGAAAAGCTGGCTTCGCAGATCAGCGTCTACCCGATGCAGGTCAATCTGTTCGGCACGATGTACAACATGGGCGGCGTGACCGGCGTGGCGACCTATCCGGAATACATGGGGCACGGGCTGATGGCGCACCTGATGAAAAAAGCGCTTGATAACATGCGCGAAAACCACCAGTGCGTGTCGATGCTCTTCCCGTACCTGATTCCGTATTACCGCAAAAAGGGCTGGGAAATCGTTTCGGATAAGATGACCTACACCATCAAGGATACGCAGCTGCCCAAGCACCGCAAGGTCGGCGGTATTGTCGAGCGCGTGGACATCGACAGCGAGGATGTGCACCGGGTGCACGACGCATTCTCCGCGATGCGCCACGGCGCGCTCAAGCGTAACGAGCTGGAGTGGGAGGAATACTGGCGGTGGGAGGCAGACGACGTGCTCGTCGCCGTGTATTACGACGCGAACGAGAAGCCGACTGGCTACCTCGTCTACTACATCGCCAACGATGTGTTCCGCATCAAGGAGCTGGTGTACGTCAATCAGGAGGCGCGCCACGGCCTTTGGAACTATATCTCCGCGCACTTTTCGATGATCGAAAAGGTGGTCGGCAACAACTACACCAACGAGCCGATGGCGTTTTTGCTGGAGGACAGCGAAATTCAGGAGGAGATCGAGCCGTATATCATGGCGCGCATCGTCGATTTCGAGGAGTTTATCCGGCAGTATCCGTTTGATATCATCTCCATCCACGACGACCTGCATTTCATCATCGACGACCCGATCATGGAGTGCAACTGCGGCGATTTCTCCCTGCGCTGGGACGCGGCGGGCAACACCATTCTGGAGCGCGGCGGCACGCGCGGCGAAACCGTCCGCTGCGACATTCAGACGCTGACGGCCATGTTCTACGGCTACAAGCGGCCGACCTACCTCAAGCGCGTCGAGCGGCTGCAGGCCAACGACACCGCCGTGCGCATTTTGGAGGATATCATCCCCATCGAGCAGCCGTATTTCTCGGATTATTTCTAAGAGTGAGGCGGTACAACCATGCAAAACGAAGCGGTCGCGCTTCTTCGCTGCCCGATCTGTTCGGGCAGTTTTCATCAGGAGGGCAAAAGCCTGCTCTGCGGCAAGCGCCATTGCTACGACATCGCCAAGCAGGGGCACGTCAATTTCGCGCCGAACGCCAAGCCGTCCTTCTACAAAAAGGAGCTGTTCGAGAGCCGCGCGAGGGCGTTTGAGGCGGGCGTTTTTGCGCCGGTTGCCGCCGCCGTCGGCGAAGCGCTGGAAAAATATGTGCGCGCCGAGCGCCCCGTTGTGGCGGACGCGGGATGCGGCGAGGGATACTATCTGCGGAGCGTCTGCCCGGAGCGGGACATGATCCGAATCGGGTTTGATCTGTCGAAGGAGGCCGTTCTGCTGGCGGCGAAGGGCGACAGGCGCTCGACGTATTTCGTCGGCGATTTGGCCAACATACCATTGGCGGACGGCTGCTGCGACGCGGTGCTCGACGTGTTTACGCCGGCGAACTACGCGCAGTTCGGGCGTATCCTCAAAAAGGACGGCGTGCTCATCAAGCTCGCGCCGAGGCCGGGCTATCTGCGCCAGCTCCGCGAGGCGGCGGGCGGCCGACTGGCGGCCTATGACGGCGCGCCCGTTTCGGATTACGCGCACGCGCATCTGAACGTGCTGGAACAGAGGACGATCACCTATACGATGCCGGTCAGCGGGGCGCTGGCGCTGCATCTAGCGAAAATGACCCCAATGCTCGCCAACATCGACGCGGAGAGCCTTGACCTGAGCGGCGTGACGGAGATCACCGTTGACGAAACGATGATCGTCGGCACCATCAAACGGGAGGAAGAATTGTGAAGACGTTTTTTATGAATGACTACGGCGAGGGCGCGCATCCGATTGTGATGCAGCGGCTTCTTGAAACCAACATGGAGCACACCTGCGGCTACGGGCTGGATGATTACAGCCTGCGCGCGGCGGACGTGATTCGCGAGAAATGCGGCCAGCCGGGGGCGGCGGTGCACATCATGGTCGGCGGCACATCGGCCAACAGCATCGCGATTGCGGCGTTCCTGCGCCCCTACGAGGCGGCAATCTGTGCGCCGACGGGGCACATCAACGTGCACGAAACCGGCGCGGTGGAGGCGACGGGGCACAAGGTGCTCCCCTGCGCGGCGAAGGACGGCAAGGTGACGCCGGAGGGCGTGGAGGCCGTTTGCGCGCTGCACACGGACGAGCACATGGTCGCGCCGCGGCTGCTCTACATCAGCCAGCCGACGGAAATCGGCACCGTCTACCATCTGGACGAGCTGAAGGCGCTGCGCAGGGTCTGCGACGCGCACGGGCTGATCCTCTTTGTGGACGGCGCGCGGCTGGGCAGCGGGCTGACCAGCGCGGAGTGCGACATGACGCTCAAAGATTTGGCTGCGCTGGCGGATTGTTTCTACATCGGCGGCACGAAGAACGGCCTGCTCTTCGGCGAGGCGATGGTGATCGTCAACCCGGCGCTGCAAAAGGATTTCCGCTTTATGATCAAGCACAACGGCGGTATGATCGCCAAGGGACGGCTCGGCGGCGTGATGTTTTTGGCGGCGCTGGAGCACGACGATTATTTCGCATGGGCCAGACACGCCAACGAGATGGCCGATATCATCCGCGCGGGCATGGAGCGCGCGGGGATTCCCTTCTTCCAGCGGACGACGACCAACCAGATTTTTGCCGTGCTGACGGAGGAGCAGAACGCCGCGCTGGCGCTGGATTTCGCCTATGAGCGCTGGGCAACGCTGGATGACGGGCGCGTGGCCGTCCGCTTTGTGACAAGCTGGGCGACGACGGCGGAGGATTGCGAGAAGCTCGTCTCCGCGCTGGAGGCGATGGCCTGATGGCGCGCGAGGGGCGGTCTCATGTGCGCAAGAGGAAAAAGGGCTGTCTGGTTGGCTGCCTGACGAATCTGCTGCTCGTGCTCGGCGTGGCGGCGCTGCTGTTTGTCGGCGCGCATGTGCTGGGCTTTGTGAAGAGCGACCCGCAGACGGGCGCGCCGACGCTCCGTTTTGACAATCTGCCGGAAATCAAGCTCGGCGACTTTGATCTGAGCAAAATCGAGCTGCCGGATGTTTCAAAGCTGACGGAGAAGCTGCCCAAGTGGGCATACGGCGTGAATCCCAACGGGCTGACGATCAAGACGCTGCGCGCGGGCGACGGCGAGGCGGTTTTTGTCTGCGCGGACGGGTACACCATGCTCGTCGGCGCGGGCAGCGGAACGGGCGCGGCGCTCTGCGGCCAGCTTCTGCTTTGCGGCGTGAACCACCTGAGCGCGGCGGTTGCGATGGGCTCGGAGGATGAACAGCTCGGCGCGATGAAGCTGGCGCTGGGGCTGACGCGGCCGGATTATCTCTTTGTGCCGCCGACGCAGACGAAGGGCAAGGCCTACGCGCAGATGATCGACGCGGCGGAAAAGCGGGGGACGCAGATCGTCTCCGCGACGCAGAACATGGCCTTTACCCTCGGGCGGGCGCGCGTGACATTCGTCGGCCCGGCGCGGACGCAGCACACGGACAGCCGCGACGACGGGCTGACGCTGCGCATCGACTACGGGGAGACGAGCGCCGTGGTGACGGGCTGCATCACCGCGAGCGGCGAAAAGGAGATCGTCGCCTCCGGCGCGGCGGTCAAGTGCGACGCGCTGATCGCCTCGCGCGGGGGCAGCGAAGCGGCAACCTGCACCGAATGGGTGGAGGCAGCCAAGCCGGGCGTTGCGTTTGTCACGGGGAAAAACCCCGCCAACAGCGTGCGCATTCGGCTGCAAAAGGCCGGAGCGACGGTTTACGCCGCGAAGGAAAACGGCGTGATGACGCTCTATTCGGACGGACAGAAGATCACGGTTCAGCCGTAAACATGCGAAAGACCCTGCCGGCGGCGTCCAATGCCCGACAGGGTCTTTCTGTTAAGAAACAGGGAGAAAATAGGGGGAGGAGTGATCCTCGCTCGATTGGGTTGCGCTCAAGCGGGGCGCATACCTGGCAGGTGCGTCAAGCCTGCAAGGCTGCGGAGAGGCGCGTCAAACCTCATCCGCCATTTTGTTCAGGGAGGTGTTAGTTATCTCTAACAACAAGGCCATTATACAGGATATTGAGCGGCTTGTCAAGAGAAAAATTGAAAGTATTCCGCTGGGAATTGTATAGAATTGGCGGCGTTATATATTAGATGGGATAAAAGGAAAATTTATCATTTTTATTAGATCTAAAACGTTTCCTTTGTGCATTTGTAAGTTGAAAAAAAACAAGGAAGAGTGGTAGAATAAAATAGAGAAGAAATCGGTATATATCTCCCCCCTATGGGAAGTATATGCGGCTTTCAATGGAAAGATGAAAAAAAGATCGGCGAAAGGGGCATGTCGATATGAAAAATAAAAGAAGAATTTTTGCATGGATGCTGTGCCTGGTGTTGCTGGGCGCAGCGTCTCCGATGCGCGTGAACGCGGAGGATGAGCAGCAGAGCGAAGGAATCGTTTTGTATGAAGAAGGCGGAAAGCCCGAATACACCGAAGCTGAAGCGGAATCTGAAGTTTACAGCGAGACGGAAACGCCGATTGAGACGGAAGAGGCTGAAGAAGAGCCGGAAGCCACGGAAGAACCGGAAGTCGTGGAAGAACCGGAAGCCACGGAAGAACCGGAAGTCGTGGAAGAGCCGGAAGCGACGGAGGAACCGGAAGTCGTGGAAGAGCCGGAAGCGACGGAGGAACCGGAAGATACGGAACCCACGTCCACGCCTGAGCCGGAGGAGCAAATCGAAACAATCGACTGGGCGCAGCTCAGACTGGACGGAAACGGCGATTCGGCGCGGCTGGTGATCGGCGTGAACAACGCGGACGGCGTGCGGCTGGAGCCGTTTGCGGTAGCCATCGGCGGCGACACGGACGCGTGGCAGGCGGATGATTTCTGGATGGACGGCGCTTCCCTCAGTTGGGAAAACGGCGAAATCGTTCTGTGGGTCTACGACGGCGTGGCGCAGGGCGGCGAGGTGCTTTGCGGCGGCCGTCGGCTGACGCTGACGCTGAGCCGAAACGGCGATGCGGAAACGATGCTCACCCTTGCGGCGCTGGACGGCGACGGCAACGAGCTGGATCTGCGCAACAGCGGCGACGGCAGAATCAAATTGCAGGCGCATTGGGATGCGAAGGTCGTCCGGCAGCCGGTGCAGATTGAGACGGAACTGATCAGCAACGGAAGCGACGGCCTGGCTTATGGCGACACGCTGGAAATGACTGCCGTGGTCAACGTCCAACCGACGGATGCGAAGTGGTCGATCCGCTGGCAGTACAGCCAGGACGGCGAACACTTTGAAGACGTTGAAGGCGCAAACGAGATGCGCTATGCGGTAAAGCTCGACAAAATCAACGCGCAATATTACTGGCGCTTTGTGGTATCGGTTGAAGACTGAGCAACATGTTTTTGGAGGACAGGATGGAAAGGATGAACCATCTGAAAAGGGTTATGGCTTGGGTGATGACGGCCGCGATGCTCGTCAGCTCTTGCCCGACGACGGCGATTGCCGATGAAGTGGTCAGCCAGGTGCAGAAGCCGGTTGCGCAGACCCTCAGAAGCGGCGAAACGTATGGCTCTTTGCAGGAAGCCTATGAAGCCGAGTTTGAAACGACGACGGACGAAACGCACATGTCTTTCGCCGACCGCGTTCGGGATGTCGAAAAGAATGGAAAAGATACCTTGATTTACGCGAACCTGCGTCCGGCGCAGAACGCGGCGCAGTGGAAGACGGGCGAGGTCGTCCCCTTTACATTGAGCATGACCTTCCAGCTCGCCACGAACCTGACCGAATACAGGGCGTTTGACCTGAATTCGATGACGTTCGACGAGTACATTCGATATCGCCCGTTCGATTCCTACGACGATATCAAGCTGCAAATCAGCGCGCCCGGCAATCTGCGGATTTCCGCGACCGATAACGGAGGTTGGACGAATACTCTGAACGTTGACAGCGTCCAAAGCGTCGTTCCCGCGGACGGCAGCAACGCCGTGACGCTGAATTATACGTTCTTTGGCCGCATGATCGATAACGGTGTACATGCCGACGGCGATCTCATCACGCCGACGGTTTCACTCTCCGCGTCGATCACGCCGAAGATGCACTACTATGACAAAAACGGCGAAGAGAAAGTTTACGCCGGTACGCCGATTGACTATCGGGCAACGATCCACACGAACGCCTTCCGGAATGCGGCGGAAGCAAAGACGTGGGCTGTGCAGAACGAGGCCGTGACGTACACGGTAAACGGCGACGAGGTAACCTTCACCTATCAGGTGCGCACGGGCGCGCTGGGAACGCAGGGCGAGATTCTGCGCCAGAACAGCGACTACGTGGATAAGGGCGTACTCGATCTTTCCAGCTATACGCTCCAGGAAACGATTCAGCCGGTTGCGGGAAAGAATGGCGCGAAGGTCTATCCGAAGCAGGCCACAGTGACACTTGGAGACAGCGCCTATACCTGCGATATTGTGGAAAACGGGGATGGCACGCGCAGCCTCGTAATGCCCGCAAACGGAGGAAACACGATCCACAACACGGCGGCGCTGGACGGCGATAATACCGTTCATCCGTCGGTCTATGTGTTCAACAATTACACGGTCAACCTGATCTATGACAAGGCGGGCTTTGAGCTGGACTGCGACGACGAACGGCTGGCTGACGCCGCCTTTAAGGGTTTGGGCGTCACGCTGGATTCGACGCTGAACTACACGGTTTACGGCGACAGCGATGAAAAGAAGGCCGACAGCAGCGAAACGCTGTATTATCATTTCGTGCGTCAGGGCGGCTACATTCTGCCGGAACAGTATGTGAAGCTGGCGGCAGATGTAGCGGACAGAACGGCCTATTCGGGCAGCGACGCGGTCTTTGAGATTTATAAGGCCAGCGAAGTGACGCGCAACGAAAAAGGCGAGCTGGTGCTTGGCGAGGACGCGAAGCGTTCCGCCCGGATCGGCGCGTTTGAGACGAGCCGGGAACTGCCCGAAGGCAACTACTATGTGGTGCGCACGGGGATGGAAGCGGGCTATACCAACGTCAAGCCGGGCGACAAGACGATCAAAATCGGCGAGGTGTCCTATCCGTATCAGCTTGTGACGGTGAAGGCCGGAACGAAAGAAAACGCGGTGAAAGCCGAGTTCGAGGATTACAACGCGCAGAACGGCCAGTTTATCCTCGAAAAGATGTTCTATGCGCCGGACGGCACGCAGAATACAAACTCCAGCCTTTCCGCGGAGTTTACGCTGACCGGGCAGAACGGCCGCACCTATACGGTGAAGGTCGAAAACGGAAAACCGACCACGGTTTATCTGCCCGCGGATACCTATACGATGGAAGAAACGGGCGTATCCGACGGTTTTGCCAAGGCGGACGACAGGATTGTCGACATCAAGGCGGGCAGGCAGACGCGGATGACGGGCGAAAACGCCGTGAAGAACTATTCGACGGATGGTCTGCTGAACCTGAAAGCCTATCTGCGCAAGTATGAGCAGGGCGACAATCTGGAAGCGGTTCAAAGCCATTACACGGTGACCATCACGCGCGACGGCGAGACGGAGCCGGTGAAGCAGACGACGCTGGATGAGGCGAAATCCGTCTATCTGCCGAGATTCGACGGGGACGGGCGCCTCATCACCTACCGCGTGAAGGTGGAGAGCAACGAACAGACGGACGGTCTGTTTTACGCGAGCGAGAAGAACGGCGAGGGGGAGAAGCCCGAAGAGGAGATTCAGATCACCTTTACGGACGACGCGAGAATCCAGAACGCCGACTATTTCTTCATCAAGCAGCAGGAGCTAACCATCACGAAGCGGCTTGTCGATGTGAGCGGCCTGAACAAACGTGGACGATCACGGTTCAGGCTGCCTGCGAAGCGGGCGACGAGCTGCCGAGCCGGACGGTTGAACTGACGACCGACGGCGAACAGAACGAGGCAAGCCAGACCCTTTCGCTGCGCGGCTGGGACGAAAACGGCCATGTGGTGACCTATACCGTCGGCGAAGCGGCGGCAGAAGGCTATGCGGTGACGTACAGCGAGGAGAGCGTGACGCTGGTCGACGGTACGGACAAGACGATCACCGTCACCAACACGCGTCAGGTCGGCAAGACGACCTTCACCAAAGAAGGCAGCGACAACGCGATACTGCCCGACGCGGTTTATGCCGTGCTGACCCGGAAAGCGGATGGCAAGACCTATCTGGTCGGGCGGACGCCGACGGACGGCGTGCTGACGGAAAAGACGGCGGCTATTGTGGATGAAGCGGGGCGCTTGACCCAGCCCGAAAATGTGGCGGACGCGTATCGCTTCACGACGGACGCGGACGGCAGAATCGAACTGGTGCTCCCGGTGGAGGAAGGAACTTCTTATTATCTGCAGGAGCTGGCCGCACCGGAGAACTACTATTTGAATACGGAACTCGTTTGGCTGACGGTTGCGGCGGGCGACGACAGCCAGAAGGCCGGACAGGTTGACCAGCGGAAGTATCAGCTTGAGGTGACCAAAGACTTCCCGAACGAGGTGGCGAACGGCAGCTTTGCGACGTTTACCCTGTACGACGAGAGCATGCAGCAGGTCGGTGAGCCGGTCACGGTGCGCAAGCCGGATCAGGCGGTCGGCGTGTTCACCATCCCGGCTTACGGCACGTACTTTGTCAGGGAAACGGCGGTTTCCGGCGACATGATGCTCAACGACAGCGTCTTTGGGCCGCTGACGTATAGCGAGACGAATCGGGCGGACAATCCGACTGTTGTCAACACGGCGAACGTCGGCAGCCTGACGGTTGAGCTGCGCGACGAGAAGAAGGAAAAGCTGGGCACGCAGCCCGCGGCCATCGATTATGTGAACGCGGCGGATCTGGCGAAGTTCACGGTCTCGGTGGGCGCGTCGAACCTCGCGGAGGACAGCTATGCCTATCGGGCGCTGCTGGAAACCGGCTTTGTGCTCGACGAAACGACGAACACGCTGGTTTACACGGGCGGAAAGGGCGCAAGCCAGGCGTTTGAGCTGTCTAGCCTGCCGATTTACGGCGATCCGAACGACAAAACCACGGCGCTGACGTACACGGTGAAGCAGGAGCAGGCGGCGCAGAGATATTTCAAGGCGGAAGACGTGCAGCAGTTCAAGCTGGACAAAAATGCCAGCCAGACGCTGACGTTTGAAAATGAGCCGAAGGCCGCTCTCAACGTCAGCCTGAACTACCGGAAGGAATATGAGCTGGAGCGCGGCAACGCGCCGGAGTATCCGCTGACGGGCGCGACGATGACGCTCTACGAAGTGAAGGACGACGGCACGCTTGAACCGGTTAAGTCGTTCAACATGACGAACCCGACTGCGACGATCTCCGATCTGCACGGCCTCAAGCACTATGTGCTCGTGGAAACGAAAGTTCCGGACGGATACTGCGCTTATAAATCCAAAGATCCGGTTCATGCGCACAGCGAAAACGCGGCGTACAACAGAGAGCCGCACGATTATCAGGATGTGCTGGATAACTTCAAATATGTTGAATTGACGGGCGAAGAGACCGATAATCAGAACGACAGTCAGAGCAGCATCACCAATTACAAGGACTATGTGCAGCTGAAGCTGAACAAGAGCGGCTACACGGTTCAGTTTGCAGACGGCGCGGCGACGGAAGGCGTTGTCGTCGGCGAGACGCAGCCGCTGGATTACTGCCAGTTTGAGGTTTACGCCATCCGCACGAGCGACCTGACGGAAGAACAGCGCAAACTGCTGGACCGCAACAGCAAGTTTGAAGCGCCGCAGGCGGGAGATACGGTGGAAAAAGGCAAATATACTGGCCCGGAAGCGGAGCTGGAAGCTATTTTCACCGCCGACCCGCAGAAGAGCAAACTGATTACTGACGGAATCACCTATGAAACCGGCGCGAGCGGCATGGGCACGGGCGCGTTCATGACGGACGCTTTTGAGCTGGGCGGCGACGTCGGCGAATATACCTTCCTGTTCCGGGAGGTGAAGATCAACCACGCAGGCGGCTATCAGAAGGTCTACGGCGGCGTGTGGTCTGCTTCGGCGACAGAGGTCAATGCCGTGACGGAAGTGAACGCATACAACGAGGCCGATGTGCTGAGCGGCGGGGAGACCGAGTTCAAGGGTCTGTTCCAAGTGAAGCTGGATAAGGAATACTGGCCGTCCACCGAAGCGAAGGACAACAACCGGGTCGGCGAGCTTAAGCCGCTGGCGGGCGTGACCTTTGAACTCCTGCTTGCGCGCGAAAACGCGAACGGCCTGTTGGAGGCCGTCAAGGGCAGAGGCGCGTTCAGCACAGAATTTGTCACAGGCTGCGAGAGCGGCATGAGCGCGGGCTACGGCGTGAGCATCACCGTTTCGCTGGAGACGCTCTATACGGAAAACGGCGGCGCGGCCAATCGGGATAACCCGGTGAAGCTGGACAAGGATGAAAACGGACAACCCTTCTACGAGGCCGATTTTATCCTCCGCGAGAAGGATTACCCGATTAACATGGTTTATATGCAGGAGCGGTATGCCCTGCATGTGAAGGCTGTCAAGAATGCGCAGGGTGCGGATTATGTGACGGTTGTAGACGATTATCTGAACAAAAACGGACAGCACAACGCCATCAAGAACATCCTCGGCGAGATGACCTATCTGACGGTCGCCAAGTATGTGGACGGCGAGCGCTATTACGGCGGAGAGGGAAGCACGGATGCGGTTTACACCATCACGGATGCAAAAGGCAAGGTGTATACCCATGTCACGCTGAACAACGCGAACCATTATGAGACGACGGTGCAGCTGCCGCGCGAGACGACGTTCACGATTGAAGAGACAACCGCGCCGGTAATCGGGGGCGTACAGACCGACAAGAGCGGTTTTGTGTTTGACGGCGAGAAGGTGAACGGCACGTCGGCCAACCGACTGACGTTCACCACGGGCGAGTACAAGAGCCAGATTGCCGTCTGCTCCACGAATACGCGTTTCCATTCGCTGACCGTCATCAAGCTGGACGCGGATGAAAAGCCGGTCAAGGGCGCGCCGATTCAGATTGGTTATTCCGATGGCGAGAGCAAGGTTCTGAGCAGCGACGGAAGCAAGCTGGCGAACACGCAACAGAACACGAACGAAAAGGGCGAGGTCATTTTCAGCCTGCCGATCTGGGATTATCGCACGAGCGAGGCGGGCAATTATCCGAAGGCCAAGTACGCGATTGCCGAGGCGCTGGATGAAACGCCGGTGGCTGAATACTGGAACCCGAACGCAGTGGTCAACCGGTATTTCAAGCTGCTCAACGGCGGAAAGCTGACGATCGCGGGCGCGGACGTTAAGGCTGACGAACCGATTACGGTTTACAACCCGGCGACGACGAGCGTCACCCTTCACAAGGTCAGCGATCGGAGCGGCGAGACGACGGATTTGAAGCCGATTGCGGCGTATTTTGCCCTGTATTTCTGCCCGTTCAAATCGCAGGGCGACTTCGAGGGCAAATCGAACTATCCATTGAACTATCCGAAGAGCGGCTATGTGTATCTGCCGCATACGGGCACAACGGACGCCGAAACGGGCAAAATCACGTTTAAAGGCCTGTATTCCGGCTGGTATTTGCTGGTCGAGACGATTCCGCAGGGACAGGTGAACGCGGGGCAGCTGTTTACGACGTGGTTCCGCGTCATCTGCGACGAGGATTATAAGCATCTGGACAAGAGCGGGAAGAGCAAGAGCTACACGAGCGAAGTTCAGCTCCTCGCTTCCGCAACGCTCAAAAATCGGAGCGACGCGGGCCATCAGGACGCGAACAACAGCGTGACGATCACCGATCACACCATCGATGTGACCAACACGCCGCGCGCGTATCTGGAAATCACCAAGACGTTTGAGCCTTCTCAGACGCAGAGCATCCCGAAAAGCGTCGCCTTCTATGTCTATAAGAAGGGGACGACGGAAGCAGCCGAACTGGAAATGCGCGTCATCGATGCCAATGGAACCGAAAGCTGGCAGAAGGTGGCGCGGCAGCCGATTACGCTCGACGGCTTCACCGAGAATGAACGGAGTCAGTCCGTCGTCGTGCGGCTCGATCCGGGCGAATACACCGTTGTGGAAAGCACGGACGAAAGCGCGGGCTACTGGTTCGCCAAGTCCGCGGCCTATCGGAATGGAAACCCGGAGACGCCGGTTTACAACGGCACGACCGTCGCGAACGGCCGGATCATCAGCAGCCGGGACGTGACCGTCACGCGTTACAACGCGATGGACGCGGACGTTCAGCGCCAGATGAAGGTTGACTTTGTCAACGCCGGCACGCTGATGGCGGGTCAGATTGAGAAGACCAAATGTCTGAGCGAAAGCGAAACGCCGACTGCGCTGGAAAACTGCTTCTTCTCGCTGTATACGCTGGACGAGCAGAACAATAAGCACTATTATGTGGGGCGTGAAAGCGACACGCCGTTTGGCGACTGGACGGGCACGCGTGAAAACGCGGCGCGCTTCAAATCCGGCGCGGACGGCATGGTGCAGCTGAACGAAGTTTATGCGCCGGAAGACGCGATGACGGACGGCGTGCGGTACACCTATTACGTCGAAGAGATTTCCGCGCCGAATTACAGCTATCAGCTGGCGTATGACGCGAAGATTGATTTGGCGGCGGGCAGCGTGGCCAACACGATTTCGATGGTGAATACGCGCGGCGTATCCATTCAGGTTCGCGTGTTCGGCAGCGTGAGAAGCAACCGCGACGATGATACGCCGGTTGTCGAAGGCGCTGTGCTTCACATCATGAAGAAAGACGCGGAAGGCAAACTGCGCGAGGTTCTGCTTAGCGACGGACAGCCGTATCTGTATCAGAAGGTGACCTCCGACGCAAACGGCGACGTGCTGTTCCCGTATCTGCCGAGGCTCGAAGAGGGCGAGGCGTATGTCGTCTTTGAGCAGCCGGACGCGGGCGCGATCGGCGACGATCCCACCAAGCCGTACCTGAACCCGGTGAGCCGGGGCTACAAGGCCTATTACGATTTCAAAAAGACGGACGCAAACCACAGCATGGACGAGCGGGATGTTTCCGAGCTTGACGGCGCGGCGGGCTATTATACCGTCGTCACAGGCGAAGAGCTGATGGCCAATCCGAACGAGCTGTTCAGCACGCTGCACTTCAACGCATATAACGAGCCGAAGGGCAGACTGGTGATCCTCAAGCGCGACTATGAAAACAAGAGCGCGCTGGTCGTCGGCGCGAAGTTCAGCGCGGCGGAGACGGACGGCACGGACGAGACGCACAGCTATGCGTTTGCGAACCTCGAACCGACCGCCGCAGACAGGACGGAAGCGCCGCAGACGCTTGAAATCGGCGAAAAGACGTATACGCTTGCGAAGGACAGAACGTATTACACGGACGGGGAGTATCGGTATACCTACGTCATCACGTCGTATGTCGAGCGCGGCAGTTACGCTTTCGCGGAAACGACGACTCCGGCGGGCTATATCGAAACCGAGGCTTCGCAGTCCGCAGGCATGCCGTGGCACACGGAGGCAAAAGCGGTGCTGACGAACAGAGGCGGCTTTGCCGCGGCGGCGTTCGCCAACATCCCGAACCGCGATCCGTATCTGGATAAGACCGTTTCGGCGGTCAACGGCGAGGCCGACGGAAAGCTGGGCAACCTGCAAAACACGCAGGCGGACGGAAGCTGGCAGACGGTGGCCTTTGAAATCCGGAAGACGACGAGCGACAGCGGCGCGGCGGACGCGAACGACGCAATCCGCTACCCGATGAGCAGCTTCGTGATTACGGACAACAAGGTCGAATATCAGACGGTGGACGCGCACGGCAATAAGAGCGGCTGGCTCGACGGCGGCGAGGAAACCGTGCAGACGCAGCACTTTGTGGAAGGCGTGACCGTCGGCAAGATGAGCTTTGCGCAGCTGGAGGAGACCTATGGCACGGCGGCGAAAGGCGACAGAATCTATGCGGATGTTTACGGCATGATCGGCACGCAGGAGACGCTGATTCGGTCGAACATCGACGTGACCGACAGCGGCGCGGACGTTTCCCTGAAAGCGGAAGACGGCGACTGCATCTACACGGGCTTCAAGATCACGTATCATATGCGGGACAGCCGGGATATCCCTGCGGGCCTCAGGCAGGATACGCCGATTGTGGTGACGATGCGCTTCCATCAGGAATCCGGCGAAGCAATCGACCGCGTTTGCGGTGTGCGCAATACGGCGGGCCTCAACCTGGCCTATGCCATCGGCGCGAAGTCGCAGGAGAGCGTCAGCAAGACCTATACGGATGCGGCGAACTGCGATGCGGATTCGTCGATCGGCCTGCCGAAAGCCAGAATCACCAAACAGGTGCAGCGCGCGGAGATTGTGCAGAACCCGAACACGGGCGACTATGTCGTGACCGTGGAAGCGGAAGCCACCAACCCCAAGAGCAACAGTCTGACGGTGAGCGCGGGTTCCGGTGCGCATTATACGATTGTCTTTGAGAATATCAGCGGTCAGGCGGAGAACCTGCCCGCAATCGAGGCGCCGATTCTGGTCGATACGCTGCCGCGTCAGGCCATGGCCGTGAAGGCGGAAGCGACGAGCGACAACGCCGCGCTGAAGCTGACGACGACGGTATCCCAGGACGGCTACACGGTTGTGGTTCGGGGCGACGGCCGGCTGGAAGCGGGCCAGAAGATCACCCTGACGGTGGACGCGCTGTTCGTCGGCGAACGCATTCTGGAGCAGATTATCGCGCACAACACGGGCATGGATGCCAACATCGCCTATGCGATGAGCGGCGTGCAGACCGTGAAGAACACGAAGAACCCCTTCGGCGTGCCGTTTGTCGATGAAGCGGGCAACGAGATCACCGGCATGGTGAAGCAGCAGCCCGGCGACAGCCAGAGCGGCGAACTGCCCGACTTTGAAGGCCAGCACGGCATTTCGGCGAAGGCTGAGCACAGGTCGGCGGAGCCTTCCGCGCTGACGATTTCCAAGTATGTGGCGGGCACGATTACCGGCAAGGACAAATTTGTCAGCGGGTCGAACGTGGCCGTGACCGGCGCGAAGACCGAAAAGGACGACGAAATCAACCGGATCTATTACAGAATTCTGGTGGAGAACCCGTCGCTCTCGCCAGCAGCCAACGTCGCCGTGATGGACGAACTGCCGCACACGGACGACTGGCGAAACGACAGCAGCACCAGAGATTCCAAATGGGATGTGGCGCTGGAGAGCACGGCCATCAGCGTGACCAAATACGCGGCGGACGGAAGCTCCACGGAACTCAAACCCGGCGAAGATTACACGGTCTACTTCACGCAGAAGAAGATCACGTCTCAGAACCGGAATACCTATAACGACTATTTTGGCGCCGACAACATCAGAAAAAGCTGGGCGACGAGCATGGCCCCGGCAGATGTCCACGGCTTTGCCGTGATGCTGACCCAGCCGCTGGCGGGCAAGGAGCGCGTGCTGATTGAATACACCTGCTCTGCGCCTGAGGTGACGGATTCTTCCGTTTACTTCACGACGGCAAACAACATTGCGCGGCTCAGCTATGACCAGCACAGCGGCGTGGCGAGCGACGTGGCGCGCGTGGCGATCATCCCGGAGAAAGTATGGCTGGGCAACCGCGTCTGGATCGACTTCAACGGCGACGGCATTCAGTCCAAAGACCTGTCGGTCGAACCGAATTACGCGTACACGGGCGAAGGCAAGCAGCTGACCATGCAGCTCAGCCAGCGGTATAACCGTTACCGCCCGACGACGCAGACGCAGACGATCACCGACGGCAGCTATCAGTTTGACGAGCTGTTTGCGGCGGTGAAGCTTGCCAGCCTGAAAAACGATCCGAATGATTCGGACGGGAACGTTGTGGCGACCAACCTGTCCGGTTCGGAACGCTATACGTATCAGCTTACGCTGAGCGGCATTCCGAAAAGCTTCATGGTCACAAGGAAGGGCGTGAACAACCCGATCGCCTCCGATAAGGACAGCGATTTCGTGGCCGATGGAAACGGCAGCGCGGCGACCAAGTGGTTCTATCTGCCGGTGCCCACCGAAGAGATGGTGAAGAACAACCAGCTGGGTTATCCGCAGGTGGACGTCGGCCTCGTGCCGGTGCGCGACCTTGAAATCACCAAGAAGGCGGACAACGACGCGGATATTTCCGATGCGGTGTTCGCGATTTACGGCCCGTATACGACGGAGGAACTCGGCAATCTGACCGCGGTTTCGGCGGCGAAGAAGGTCGGCAAGATGACGTCGAGCGGCAATGAGTACAGCTTTGTCAGCACGCAGAGCGCGTATCTGACCTATGCGGACAGCTATCTGGTTGTTGAAACGAGCGCTCCCGCGCCGTATCTGAGCACGGGCGCGACGTTCAGCGGAGAGGGCATTGCGGCGCACGGCGAGGTTGAAATCGGCGGCGAAAAGCACAGCTGCTTCGTGCTGAAAGGCATGAACACGCTGCCCGGCGACTTTAAGGCCGACAGCCGAAAGACCTATCGCGTGAGCGCGACCGATCTGTACAGCGCGGCGGGCACGTATATGCTCACGGCGCAGAAGAAGGTCTTTGCGGAGGGAACGCAGGTTGAGCTGGAGCGGTATGCCAACCTCTTCCGCATCTGGGTCACCAGTCCGGATGACCCGAACCTGACCAAACGCGTTGCGGCGGGCGGAAACGTCACAGTCGAGGAGAACGCGGTCTTTGTGCAGGCGGATGAAAACGGAAAATTCGACCTGACGATGAACTACGCGACCATTCCGGAGACGGGCTGGACACAGCGCGACTGGGAAGGCATGACGTACACCTATCAGATTGAAGAGGTGGATACCGCTTTCGACGGCGTGACCTACGACAAGACGAAGTACACTGTGACCGTGACGCTTGAAGACGACGGACAGGGCCATCTGACCGCGAACGCGAAGATCTCCGGCGGCGAGGACGGAAGCATCGTTTTGAAGAACGAACTGGCGCGCCGCGATCTGACGATTTCCAAGACGACGGCGGGCAACGCGGTTTTGAAAGACGACGCGTTTACCGTGAAAATCGGACTCAGCCGCAAGGATATTGTGCCGGTGGATGGCGATTATCCGATGGATGGCGCGGCGGAGACGACGCTGACCGTGAAGAACGGCGAGGCGACGCTGAAGATCCGCGACGGCCAGACGGTGACGATCAAAGATATTCCGGTCGGCACGGACTACACCGTCGAGGAGACGGACGAGCGGGCGCAGGGCTACAACATCGACGCAAGCGCCTATACGTCCGGCGGAAGCGGTGAGATAGCCACGGACAAGGAAGCCAACAAGGTTGAACTGAAAAACGTCCGCAACGCCGGTTCGCTTACGATCCGCAAGAAGATCGAAGGCAAAGATCCGATCAGCGAGCGCGAGTTCAGCTTTACTGCGGCGATCACCTATCCGGCTGGCGTGGATTTGGAGGACGCGGACAATCTGCCGAAGAATCCGGTGGGCAGCCAAATGACCGTTGAAGACCGCACGGTGACGATTAAGGACATCCGGATCGCTGTTTCGCAGACGAAACCCGACGCCAACGTGACGATTGACAACATCCTCTATGGCGCAAGCTACACGGTAACCGAAAACGACGGCTTCGCGGAGTGGGGCTATGCGGCCTATTACGATGAGGACATGAAGTTTGGCGAGTCTACTACGCCGAACAGGGTTGTGAACGCCGAAAACCAGACGGCGCTGTTTACCAACGTGCGCAGCGCGGGCAAGCTGAAAATCGGCAAGACCGCGACGGGCACGGGCGTGGGCAAGGGTCTGGCGGCGGATACGGAAACGTATAACGTCACCCTGACGCTGGAAAACGCGAAGGTGTCGCTGAACGGCCACGTCGGCCGCTCGAATATGCCGAGCGAGGGCGAAAAGACCACGTATCCGGTGAAGCAGGAGCAGGTCGGCCAGGAGGTGACGCTGAGGCTGAGCCTGCATAACGGCGAGGTCGTGACCTTTGATGACCTGCCGGAAGGGACGAGTTACGCCGTTGTCGAGGACGAACAGCCGTATCGCAACATGGGCTTTACCGTCAGCTATGCGGACGGGAACAGCAGCACGACCGAAAAGAACAAGGGAAAGATTTCGAAAGAAACGGCCTCCTCGGTTCAGATCACCAACGTGCGCGACACGCACAGCGTGAGCATCACGAAGAACGTGCTCGGCCAAATGGCCAACGAGGACGATGCGTTTGACTTTAACGTCAGAATCGAAAAGAAGGACGATGCGCTGTCCGATGAGGCGGTTTACCGCGAGTACACCTACACGGTGAACGGCAAAACGGCAACGATCGATTTCAGACGGAAGAACGTACAGACTATCTCCTTGAAGAAGGGCGAGACGGCGGTGATCGATGACGTTCCGGACGGCGCGGATATCATCGTGACGGAAGCGATGAGCGAGAAGCACGCAGACGAGGGCTACACGCTCAAAACGACCCAAACGGAGAACAACGAAAAGCCGAATATCATCGGCTACACGTTCACCAACGAGCGCTATATCGGATCGATTGAGATTACGAAAGCGCTTGCGGGAACGGGGAGCGACAAGGGCTACGGCAAGACGTTCACCTTTGACGTGAAGCTGTGGAATGAACGCAACCTCGACCTGCTGAACGCGCAGACGAGCACCAAGCCCAGCGGCGTGGACGGTCTGACGAAGACGAACGAGCAGCGCGACGGGCACGACGTTTACGCCGGAACGGTGAGCATCACCATGGGCGCGGACGGACAGCCGGTGAGCGCGAGCATCACCAACATCCCGGCGCATACGTGCTATGAGATTGTCGAACACGACTATACGGACGACGGCTACACGACCCAGACGCCGCAGAACGCCTTTGGCATCATCGACGTGGTGAACGAAGCGGGCCGCGAAGAGGCCATGACGTTCACGAATACGCGCGAGAGCGGCACGCTTGCGCTGAGCAAGGTGCTCAAGGGCAACGCGACGGACAGCGAAAAGGAGTTCACGTTCCGCGTGAAGCTCGAAAACGCGCGGTTCGACACGGCAACCCAGCGCGACGCGTATGACGTGGTCATCCGCGAAGCGAACAAGGCGGACGTGCAGACGACCGTTGCGCGCGATGCGAACGGCGAATATGTGCTGACGCTCAAGGGCGGCCAGACGGCAACGCTGCTGGACGTGCTCTACGGCACGACGGCGACGGTAGCCGAGGACGACTACACCGCGGAAGGCTATGAAGCGGTGAGTACGCAGACGGCGGCGGTCAACAGCCAGACGCCGGATGCGGCGGCTGCGTTCACCAACGAGCGCAACGTCGGCGTGTTGAGCGTAACCAAGAACGCGGTCGGCAACGCGGTGAAGTTCGAGAAAAACGGCAGAGCCGTATTCAGCTTCTCGGCCACGCTGACCTATGCGGATTGGATCGATCTTACGCAGACAAACAACCTGCCCACGGTGGATGGCAAGACCCCGAAGAACATGACCGTGGACGCGAAGAACCATACAGTGACGCTCAGCCTCTCCATCCCGGTGACGGAGGCGGCGCGCGTCGGCAGCCTGACTGTGGAAAACATCCTCAAGGGCACGCGGTACGCGGTGCGCGAGGTGTTTGACGCACAGGACGGCTATTATCTCACGGTTTCGACGCAGAACGGCCGGGTGAACGGCAGCGAAGTGACCGGAACCATCGCGGATGCGCTGACCGGCGACGCAGTCTTCACCAACACGCGCAATGTCGGCGCGCTGGAAATCACCAAGAAGCTGGAGGGCACGGGCTATAACGACCGCGTGGCCGTAAGCAACGCGGTGCGCACGAGCTTCGGCTTCACGGTGCGGCTCTGGCGCGAGGATGGCGTCCGGCTGACGGGCGACAACCGGCCGACGCTGAACGGAAAGGCGCTGACGCTTGAAACCCGGACGGAAAACGGCTTCACCTACGACGAAGCGCATGTCACCGTGGATATGGCGGACGGCGCGGCGGCGACGGGCGAGGAGCGCGGTGTGACCATCGGCAATATCCTCGCGGATACCCATTACACGGTGATCGAGGATGAAAACGGCTATCAGACCGAGGGATATGTCGTCCGTCAGGGCGAACAGGGCGGCGTGATGACCGACGCGGGCGATACGCTCCGCTTCGTGAACACGCGCGACACCGGAAGCCTTGAAATCGTCAAGAACCTGGACGGCAGAACGGCGGAATTCGGGCGCGAGTTTGAATTTACCGTTACCTTGAGCCGAAACGACAATATCGCTTTGGCAGGCACGTATCTCACGCAGAGCGGCCGCACGGTTGCCTTTGAGGACAACGCGGCGGGCGGCGTGACGGCGCGGGTTCGCGTTGCGGGCGGCGGATCGCTCACGATTCTGGGCATTCCGTCCGGCACGAGCTACACGGTCTCCGAAGCGGATTACACGGCGGATCGCTACACGACCACGAGCACCGGCGCTGCCGGCGTGGTGGAAACGGCGGCGGTACGCGCAACCTTCCTCAACACGCGAGCCAATCCGGGTTACGGCGCGCTGACCGTCACCAAGACGGTTGAAGCCATCGGCGGCGCGGAGATTCCCGATACGCAGTTCGTCTTTGACATCGCCTTGACGCTTGAGGACGGCGAGGACTTTACCGGAACGCTGCGCACGACCAGGACGAGCGGCGAAACGGGCAGACTGTACTTTAACGGCGGCGCGGCGAGCATCCGCTTGAGCCACGGCGAGAGCGTCACGCTCAGCGGCATTCCGCTTGGCACGAGCTACACCGTCACTGAGCGCGCGGCGCAGGATATGCGCGTAAGCTCTACGGGCAGCGAAGGCGCGATCAAAGGAACCGGGCATATGGCGGCGTTTGTCAACACGATGACGCAGGCGTACACCGACCTGATTGTGCGCAAGGCGTGGAACGACGCGAATGACGCGCAGAAGCTGCGTCCGCAGAGCGTGACGGTCGATGTGACGAGAAACGGACAGACGATCACTACGCTGACGCTGAACGCGGCGAACCGCTGGACGCAGACGCTTACGCAGCTGCCGATGGTTGACGACAACGGCGTGGCGTATGACTACGACGTTGTGGAAAACGATGTGCCGGAGGGCTATACGGCCAGCGTCGTGACGCGCGGAACGACCTTCACGGTCATCAACACGCACCGCATTGACGACGGCTTTGTCCCGGTTGACCCGGAGAACAGACGTCGCGGCGGATTGACCATTCTTGACGACCTCGGCGTGCCTCTGGGCGGCGGTATCAACATGAACGAGGGCGACTGCTTCAACTAAAAGCGGCGCCCCCGCTTCCCTGATACGCAGGCCATCAAGAAGGAGACTTTGCCATGAAAAAACTCATTTTAGCGCTCTGCCTGCTGCTCATGGTTTCCGTGAGTGCGGCAGGGGAAGAGATGCAGACCGAAACCGCGCCGACCGTCGCTGAAATCGCGCTGACGATGCGTCCGGAGAGCGAAGAGCCTACGCACCTGACCGTCGGCAACTCGACGAAGGTCAGCGGAAGCTTTTTCACCACGCAGTTTGGCAACAACACCAGCGACATCGACGTGCGCTGCATGCTCCACGGCTACAACCCCATCGTATGGATGAACCAGCTTGAATTCACGACCGATCCGATGGTCGTGGATTCGCTGGAATCCGCTGATACGAGAGCGGGCAGAACCTACACCATCTGCATTGTGGACGGCCTGACCTACAACGACGGCGTCACCCCGGTGACGGCGGAGGATTACGTGTTTTCCTATCTGCTGCTGACCTCGCCGCAGTTTGCGGCCCTCGGCGCAAACACGGGCGCTTATGCGCACGTTGTGGGCTATGAGGCGTTTAGCGCGGGAGAGACGGACGTGTTTTCCGGCGTGCGGCTCATCGACGATCGGACGTTCAGCGTGACGGTCAAGGCGCAGTATGAACCGTATTTCTACGAGCTGTCGTATCTGTCCGTCTATCCGTATCCAATCGGCGTGATTGCGCCCGGATGCGAGGTGCGCGACGACGGAGAGGGCGCGTATATCGCCAATATCGACGAAACGGCAGTCGAGCCGGTCTTTACGGCGGAGCTGCTGCAAAGCACGGTGCTGGACGCGGAAAACGGGTATCTGTCCCACCCGTATCTGACCTGTGGGCCGTATAAGCTGGTCAGCTATGACCGCGAAAGCGGCACGGTGGAATTCGCGATCAACGAATTTTACGTCGGCAACTATGAGGGCGTGCGTCCCGTGATTGACACGGTGACGCTCGTCCCGGTGCTGCCGCAGGACATGAAGGAGAAGCTGGAAAGCGGCGAAATCGACCTGCTGAATAAAGTGGTCGATGGCGACGTGGTCAACAGCATGCGCCCGATGCTCAGCGAAGGCTATTCGCTGCTGAACTATGCGCGTCTGGGATATGGCTTCTGCGCCTTTGCCTGCGAGCAGGGGCCGCAGCAGTTCAAGGCGGTGCGGCAGGCGATTGACTACTGCTTTGACGCGGACAGCTTTGTGCGCGACGCGCTCAAGGGCTATGGCGTGACGGTCAACGGCTATTACGGCCTTGGCCAGTGGATGACGCTGGCGGCGATGGGCACCATCCGCCCGGAAGGCATTACCCCGCAGGAAGAAGAAGTCTGGGATGCGCTGAACCTCGACGAGCTGAATCCCTATACGCTTGATCTGGGCAAGGCGAAAGCGCTGCTGGAGGAAGACGGCTGGACGCTGAACGAAAACGGAGAGCCGTTTGACGAAACGCGCGACGCCGTGCGCTGCAAGGATGTGGACGGCGAGTTGATGCGCCTGTCGCTCGACTTTGCGCAGGTGAAGGACAACGATTTCGCACAGCTGGTCGTCGATCAGTTCAGCGAAACGCTGCCGCAGGTCGGTATCGAGTTGATTGTGCATGAGGTCAGCTTTAACGAAATGCTCAGCGATTATTACCGTGAGGACGGCGAGCGGCTGTACGACATGAATTTCATGGCGACGAATTTCGTTTCCACGTTTGATCCGTTTATGACGTTCACCGATGATCCCGACTTTGTGGGCGCGATGAACACGAGCGGCATGACCGATGAGCAGCTTATCGACATGACTTGGGACATGCACAAGACTGAGCCATACGACGTGCTGACCTACGAGCAGAAGTGGATCGAGTTCCAGAAGTATTACAACGAGCTTCTGCCGACGATGCCGATTTATTCCAACGTTTACTTTGATTTCCACACGAATTGGCTGCAAAACTACTACGCCGGCTCGGAGATCAACTGGCCGGAAGCGGTGCTTTACGCCTATATCGCCGAGCCGGTTGAAACGGCGCCGGACGAGGTGCAGAGCGGTTTGGACCTTGACGACGACATGAAGATCGACGGCGGGAACGACTTCGGCGACGATGATTTTGAGATCATCGAGTAACCGCTCAAACACAGGTATATCAAACGAACCCCTTCCATGGCCGGGCGGCCGCGGAAGGGGTTCAATGTTTTGGGGAAAAAGAGACGGAGCGAATTACACCAGATGAAGCACCTGAAAGAACAGGATATACGCCAGCCCATAGTATGCGATGACGGCAACCAGATCGTTGACGGTCGTAATCAGCGGACCGGAAGCCACGGCGGGATCGATGTGAATCTTTTTGAAGAACATCGGCACAGCGGTGCCCACAAGGCTGGAAAGCACCATGGAGAGCACCAGCGCCGCGCCCGCGCACCCGGAGATGCACAGGGCATAGAACAGCGTTTTGCCCTTGAGCAGCCAGACGTACAGCCCGATGAACACGAGCGCCAGAAGGCCGAGCAGCAGGCCGCTGAAAAAGCCGACGCGCATTTCCTTGAGCACGAGGTCGAACTTTTGCCGCGCCGTCAGTTTTTCATCCATCAGCACGCGGATGGTGACGGCCAGCGACTGCGTGCCGACGTTGCCCGCCATGTCCAGCACGAGCGACTGGAAGCACACGATGAGCGTGAGCTGCGCCACGACGCTCTCGAAAAGGCCGACGACGCTCGATACGACCATCCCAAGCCCCAGCAGCACGAGCAGCCACGGCAGACGCTTGCGCACGCTCTGCACGAGCGTTTCGTTGAGATCCTCCTCCGCGGAGAGACCGGCGAGCCGGGCGTAGTCCTCGCTCAGCGCGTCGTCCACCGTCTGGATGAGGCTTTGCGCCGTTACGACGCCGAGCAGCCGGTTTTCCTCGTCCAGCACGGGGATGGAGTCCTCGGAATAGTCCTGGATGCGCGGCAGCGCGTCTTCAACGCGCTCGTGCGCGTAAACGTAGGGGTAGGAGGTCG
>OHZB01000059.1_pt1 | contig 31067 bp, 25 predicted proteins | sample 1580351 | NCBI WGS metagenome assembly OHZB01 (sample SAMEA3882512, study PRJEB24775) | human gut metagenome | biome: human-associated habitat; feature: intestine environment; material: feces | place: Netherlands | collected 2009/2010 | reverse complement strand
GAGGGAGCTGGCACGGCGCAGCCGTGACTGAGGGAGTCAGGTAGGCGCGCGTTGCGCGCCCGTTATCGGAATGTGTGCAAAATTTCGGATTTGCTCATTTATAAATAATGGTAGAAATGCTTCTTGCGATCAATCAGCCACAGCGACAACAGGCAGGCCAGTCCCTCGGCAACCAGCGTCGCATACCAGATGCCGTCCACGCCGAACATTGCGGGCAGGAGCAGAACGCAGGCCGCCTGAAACACCAGCGTGCGCGCGAACGAGATGACCGCGGAAATCAGGCCGTTGTTCAGCGCGGTGAAGAAGCCGGAGGCGAAGATGTTGAGGCCGGAAAGCAGGAAGGAGAAGGAGAAGATCGAGAACGCATGGCGCGTCAGGTTAAGCAGCCCTTCGTCGTAGCCGACAAAGATTTTCGCCAGCGGCGCGGCCAGACCGAGCGCAAGCATCGTCAGCGCGACGCCGGTTATGCCCATCAGCGTCAGGCTTTTTTTCAGCATGTTCTTCAGCTCGTCGTGGTGCCCCGCGCCGTAGTGATAGCTGACAATCGGCGCGCAGCCGATGCTGTAGCCGATGGCTGTACCGATGAAGATGAGCTGCACATACATCAGTACGCCATAGGCGGAAACGCCGTCCTCGCCCAGCATGCGCAAAAGCTGCATGTTATAGAGCATGGAGACGAACGACGTGGAAATGTTGCTCATAAACTCGGAAGAACCGTTTGCGCAGGCTTGGAGGATGGGAGACGCCTCAAATTTGAAGGGAGCGAAGCGAAGCGGAAGATCCTTTTGGCGGAGGATATACACTGCCGGAACGACGCCGCCGATGCATTGGCCGATGCCCGTCGCCAGCGCCGCGCCCGCCAGCCCCCAGCGGAAAACCGCGATGAACAGCGCGTCGAGCACCATGTTCGCCACGCCCGCCGCGACAACGACCAGCAGCCCCACGCGCGGCCGCTCAGCCACGACCAGGAAGCTCTGAAACACGTTTTGCAGCATGAATGCCGTTGTGAACGCAATGGTGATGCGGCCGTAAAGCACGCAATCCGCCATGATGCTCTCGCTTGCGCCCATCAGCCGGGCGATTGGGCGGATGAAGGCGACGCCCAGCACGGTCAGGATCAGGCCGGTGACGACCACGAAACCGATCATCATGGTGAAAATGCGGTTGGCTCTCTCCGTGTGGCCGCAGCCCATCTCCTTGGCAACCAGCGCGCTGCCGCCCGTGCCGAGCATGAAGCCCGTGCCGCCGAGCACCATGATGAACGGCATGATGAAATTCAGCGCCGCGAACGGCGTTTTGCCGATGTAATTTGAGACGAAGAACCCGTCCACCACGCCGTAAATGGATGTGAAAATCATCATGGTGATGGAGGGCGCGACGAAGCGCAGCAGGCGCGGATAGGTAAAGTGATCGGAAAGCTGAATGCGCGTATTACTCATGGCTTTTCTCCTTGCCGATGGCGCCAAAATGCAGGGAAAGCGCCTCGTTGTAGCGGCGCGTGAGGGTTAGGAGCTGCGCCTGCTCCTCGGCGGAAAAATCGAGCAGCGCTTTTTGCTCGCTCTCGATGACAAGATCGACGGTCTGCTCCGCCAGCTTTACGCCCGCTTCCGTCAGGCGGATGGGTTTGCCGCCGCGCCCGCGCTCGCCGAAGAGCGTGAGCAGCCCTTCCTGCTCCAGTTTCTTGAGCGCGGAATTGACCGTTTGCTTGGGGTAAGCCAAAATGGCGCACATGTCGCTCTGCGTGACGGGCGGTTCTTCGATGCGCAAGGTATAGAGAATCCAGAACGTGCTTTCGTTCAGCCCCAGACGGATGCTCAGATCGCGATAGATGGCGGTATTTTCTTTATATACGTGGTTATATTCGGAAAGCTGCTTTTCCGCGCCGATGTTTTTCATGCGTTCACCTCAGAATATCCGAAATCGGATTTTGTGCGGAGATATTATAGTCCGATTTCGGATATTTGTCAAGCGGGACGAACCGGTGTGTTTTTCCTCAAAACAACCATTGAGCAAAAAGCGAATGTTGCACAAAGCGCGGGCGCGCAATGCGCGCCCCTACGGGCACGGCGGCGTAATGCGCAGTTCCTTTTTTCCGCAACATTGTAGGGGCGCGCATCGCGCGCCCGTTATTGGAATTTGTGCAAAATTTCGGATTTGCTCATTTACTGCTCAAAAATCTCGCTGCACATAAAAACGCCCTTCACGGTGAAACCGTGCAATGAAATGCACGATTTCGCCGCGAAGGGCGCATATCAGACCGTCGGGAGAGGAACGCGGCTTGGCCGTTACGCCACCAGCTCCTCGCATGCGCCCACGACCAGCAGCCGCAGCGCGGGGAAGAAGTTCGGGCCGATTCGGTTAATGTGGATGATGGACAGATACAGAATCTGAATCGCGGCCAGCACAACCTCGTCCGGCTGGGTGAAGTGGATTTCGGCGTGGTGGAGCATGTCGAAAATGCCCTGCGCGGAGGAAAGGTAGTGTGAGCGCGCTTCCTCCTCGGGAATGAAGCGCGCCAGCTCCGGCAGGTCGTCGCACAGAAAGTTGCAGATGCCGAGCGCGTGAATCGTCGTGAACGCGGTGTAAACCATGTTCGCGGCGCGGCGCTTGTCGTCCGTGCCGACGCTGGTTTTCAGCGATTCGTTCACCGCGGCGATGACCTGCATTTCCCAATCGTTGGCGATTTCAAGGAACAGAAGCTCCTTGCTGCTGAAGAATTTATAGAACGAGGATTTGGAAATCCCCGCGTCCGCCGTCAGCATATCCAGCGAGGTTTTTTTAACCCCGGTGCTGACGGCATATTTGCGCGCGCTTTCCTTCAGCCTTTCGCGGATGGCGTCGCGCTGCTTGGGGGAGAAGGGCTGCGCCATGGGAGAGCCTCCTTTGTCCTGAGTTCGAGGGGATTTTACCCCTTCGGGAGGGGGTTCGCTTCACCGATTATTTGTTGATCGTGACCGTGCCGTTCATGCCCGGCAGCAGCGCCTTGCCGCTGGGCAGGGTGATGCGAACGTCAAAATAGGTTGCGTTCTGCTTCTTCGTGCCGACGGCGTAGATCTTGGTGACCGTGCCGACGAAGGTTTCGCCCTCGAAGGCGTCGAGCGTGTAGGTCAGTGTGTCGCCGACGGCGATGCTGTTCAGGTCGAGCTCATCCACCTCGGCGCTCAGCTCAAGCGTGCTCATGTCCGCCACTTCGCACAGGAGCTGGCCGCGGTAAACCTGCGCGCCGGAGACGGTGTTCATCAGCGTGATGACGCCGTTTGCGCCGGCGGCGACGCTGCAGGAGGCGTTCTTCGCGCTCTGCGCGTCCACCAGCTCGAAGAGCAGGTCGCCGACCTCCACCGTGTCGCCCGGCTTGACGTGCACGGCGGCAATGCGGCCGCTGCCGGCGAGCACCTGCACATCGGCGTAGCGGGTGACCTTGCCGCGGCCAACCTCGCTGTCGCTGGGCGTGGTGCTCTCGCGGAAGCAGCGGACGGTGTCGTTCACATCGTAATCGCCGGTGAGGATTTCCACGGTGTATTTTTTGCCGGAAACGCCGGTCACAACGCCCGTGCCCTTGGTGTTGCCCATTTTGAGGTGGAGCGATTCGCCCGCGTGGATGTAGCGGTTATCCGCGTCGTCGTAGGCCTGCTCGGTGGAAGCGTCGATATACAGCGCGTTCTTCGGTTCGACCACGGCCAGCGCGCCGTAGTGCGCGGCCACGCCGCTCGCGTCGTCGCCCGCCTTGGCGAACACGGCGGAAACCGTGCCGGCCTGCGCCGCATAAACCGGGACGGTGTCCAGCGTGAACAGGGTTTCGCCCGCGGCGACGCTGTCGCCCAGTTCCGCGTCAAACGGGAGGAGCGTACCGGCGAACGGCGCGGTGATCTTTTCGGTGTTCGGGGCGACGATCTTTGCGTCGGCCGTCGCGGCCAGCGCACAGGATGCGGTCAGCGTGAGCGCGGCGGCAGCGGCCGCGGCAGACATCCATTTCTTCATACTCATGTTCCTTTCTGTCCGGATACGGTGTAGGGGCGCGCATCGCGCGCCTCAGCTTGTTGACATAAGCAAACTTGGCTTGAATAGCAAAATCAAGAAATTCAGCTATTCTTTCATTTGCGGAAAGGGCTATTCTCCCCCGAAGGGGGAGAATAGCTTTTTGTCTACTGTCTGGGGCGCGCATTGCGCGCCCGATTTTTTGTGCCCGATCATTCGACGGATTTCAGCGCTTCGACCATGTCGATCCTGCGCACCTTGCGCGCCAGCAGGCGCTGGAGCAGCTCGGAGAACAGATAGGTCACGACGCACGCGATGACGATGGATTGGATCGTCGGTGCGCCGGGATAGAAACCGCTTTCCGGCTCGCAGGTGTGCATGATGACGTTCGTCAGCGTGATGCCCGGCCAGATGCCCAGCGCCACGCCGAGGAAGGAGATGATGGCGTTTTCGCGCATGATGAGGCGGCGGATCTCCTTCTGGTGGTAGCCCAGCACCTTGAGCGTCGCGTATTCGCGCGTGCGCTCGACGAAGTTCATCAGCCCCATGTTGTAGCAGATGACAAAGGCCAGCGCCAGCGCGATGCAGGTCAGCATCGTGAACACGGCGGAGAGCGAATCGAGCATCTGCATCATGTCGTCGATCAGCTTGGCCGGATAATCCAGGCTGTCCACCTCGTCCATGTCCTCAAGCTGGGCGAGATAGGCGTCGCTCGGGTTTTTGAGCATCAGGCCGGTGGGGATGAATTCGCCCTTGCGCAGGGATTCCCACGTTGTGCGGTTGAGGTAGACGCCCTGCGTGACGTTGTTGTAGACGATCTGGCCGATGGCGATATCAAACGGGTCGGAGTCGCCGGGCAGATAGACCCGAACGACGTCGCCGACGTGCAGGTTCAGCGTCTTCGTCAGCTTGTAGGTGACGGCCGCCGTGCCGGTTTGAAGCCGGACGAAGGCCTCGTTCTCGCCGAGGTGGATCATCGTCTGGTCGTCTTCCAGCACGGTCATCAGTTCGGTCCGCGTGCCCGCGTCGGTGCGCAGCGAGATGGATTTTTCCATCAGACATTCGGCGGCCTCCGCGTCGGCGCGGCGCTCGTAGCTTTCGGCCTTGTCGGCCTCGCCCGTGAGGTTGGCGATCACGTCGTAATCCAGCGACTTGGTGTAATACTTGACGCTCAGCGACGTGACGGAATCCTGAAGCCCCAGCGAGGTGATAATCAGCATCGTGCAGCACAGCAGGCCGACGAGCATCATAACGGTGCGCAGCTTGTTGCGCATCAGGTTGCGGACGACCATCTTCGTGTTGAAGCTGAACCGCGACCAAAGCCACGTGACCCGCTCCAGCAGGATGCGCTTGCCGCTCTTGGGCGGCTTGGCGCGCAGCAGCGAGGCCGTGCATTCCTTCGCCGCGCTCTTGTAGGAGTGCAGCAGGATGAACACGCTCATCACGACGCTCAGCACCGTCATCCCCCATGCGAAAGCGGAAATCGGCGGCGTGAGCCGGTAGGGCATTTCGTTCTGCGCGATCAGCGTATCCCACAGCAGGAAGGGCAGTGTGTTGTGGCCGATGAGCGTGCCCAGCACCGCGCCGACGGCCGACGGGGCGATGGCGTAGGAGAGGTAGTGCATCTTGATCTGATGCGCGGAGAAGCCGAGCGCCTGCAGCGTGCCCATCTGCATGCGCTGGTTGTCGATCATGCGGGAGAGGGTCGTCATAACGATCAGCGCGGCGACGGCGTAGGCCAGCACCGGGAAGATCAGCGTCATGTTTTCAAACATCTGCGCGTCGTTGTTGGCGCGCGCCGTGCTCCTGTGCGCGGTGCGATCCACAACCAGCGCGTCGGGCAGGGCGGCCTCGATCTCGGCCTGCACGGTTTCGCTGTCCGCGCCGTCCGCCATGGTGGCGACGATCTGCGTCAGCGGCAGTTCCGGAATGGCGCAGGCGTTGACGAGGATGAAGCCGTATTTATCCGGGTCGGCGGCCATGCCGTCGGTCACGACGATGTATTCCGGGCTGACGACGACGCCGCGGATGGTGAACGAATACGGCCTGCCGCGGAGCTTGACGGTCAGCCGGTCGCCCAGCGAAAGCCCCTTTGATTGCGCGAAGCGCTCCTCGACGAGGCAGCCGCGCGGGTCGTTGGCCTCAAGCAGCGCGCCCTCGCGCAGCAGCGGCTTGTTGATGGTCATTTCGCCGTCGTAAACCGTGACGGAAACGGAAACGTCGCCGGGGAGCGTTGTGTCCAGATCCACCGAGGCGCGCGCGCAGACCGCCTCCACATCCGGCAGCGCCGCGAGCTTCTCCATGGAAGCACGGTCGGCGGTGGGGAGCGTGATCCAGAAATCGGCGAGGTTGTTTTCCTCGTAATAGGTGTTGAGCGTTGTGCGGATCATGCGCGCCATGCCGTCCAGCGCGGAAAACGCGAACGTGCCGAGCGCGCACAGCGCGATGATGGAAAGAAACTGCATCGCCGCCCGCGACATGTCGCGGTAGAGCTTCTTTCGGAGCATGTTCTTCGGCTTTACCATGCGATGTCCTCCACGCGGGCGGGATGCTCGCATGTTTCAATCGACTCGATGCCGCCGTTCTTCACGCGGATGACGCGGTTGCCCAGCGGGGCGATCATCGCGTTATGCGTGATGATGACGACAGTGGCGTTGTGCGTGCGGCAAACGTCCGTCAGGAGCGAGAGCACCTGCACGCCGGTCTTGGAATCCAGCGCGCCGGTCGGCTCGTCGCACAGCAGCAGCGCCGGGTTCTTGCACAGCGCGCGGGCGATGGACACGCGCTGCTGTTCGCCGCCGGAAAGCTGGGCGGGGAAGTTGTTCATGCGCTGGCTGAGGCCGACCTGCTCCATGACGGTCCTGGGGTCGAGCGCATCCTTGCAGACCTGCCGCGCCAGCTCGACGTTTTCAAGCGCCGTCAGGTTGGGCATCAGGTTGTAAAACTGGAAGACGAAGCCGACGTCCGTTCGCCGGTAATCCGTCAGCTGGGGACTGCGAAGGCCGGTGATCTGCTTGCCGCCGACGGTAATGGTGCCGCTGGTGGCCTTGTCCATGCCGCCCAGCAGGTTCAAAATGGTGGTTTTGCCCGCGCCGGAAGGGCCGAGCACCACGCAGAATTCACCCTTTTCGATGGTGAAATTCACGTCGTCCACGGCCTTCACGACGGTGTCGCCCGTCTGATAATATTTGCAGACGTGCTCAAAACTGATATAGCCCACGGAAAACCTCCTTTGCATCCCCAAGCGGGGAGTAAAAACAAATGTTTGCTTTTGTTTTTATGCTGCCCGAAGAAAAACGCCGGGTGAAAGGCGGCGCGCGGCAGAACCGTAAAAACAAAATCCGATATTTGTTTTTATTATATGCAAAGAAAGAAGCGCTGTCAAGCCAAAGCCGCAAAAAAACGACTGACTCGCGCGCTTTTCAATCCGTTGAATTTTGGAAAACCGGCATGGCCTGAAAAATTACGGAGAGGCCATCGGCTTTTGGCCGCCGCGCGGCTTGAGCACATCGGCGAAGGGGTCGTCGCCCGTCTCCTCGTCGATCAGGCCGTCGGCCTTGAGCATGTCGCGCATCACGTCCATTTCGCTTTCCAGATCAATGAAGCGGTATTCGTCCAGCGCCTCGGCCTGCTTGCGGAAAGCCTTGTCGATTTCGCCGACGGCCTGCGAAATCCGCGCGCGAACCTCGCGCGCCTTGGGCGAGCCCGCGTCGTTTTCGAGCTTGGCGCGCGCTTCGAGCAGGCGCAGCGTCGTCGGCAGGTAATAGCGCAGGAAGGTGCGGAGCTGGGAGAGAAGCTGCGGGCGCTGCTCCAGAACGGAGAGAATCTGGCCGCAGCTGTTTTCGATGGAATCAATCTGCGCGGAAAGCGCCGGGTCGGGGATCAGGTCGTTGGCGTGGCGGATGCGGCGCATGGCGGCGCGCCCCTCGCGGATGATCTCGCTCGCCTCGTCGATTTCGGTGTCCGCCGTCTCTTCTGACGGCTGCGCGTCGCGGCGTGCGCGGGAGGCGGAGGCTTCCGTCCTCTGCCATGCGTCCTCGATGTCGCGGTCGTCGGTCACGGTGCAATCCGCGTCGGCATAGCCGCCTTCGCGCCGCTCGGAGTCCGTGCTCCACTCGTCGTATTCGGCGTCCTCGTCGTCCGCGGCCTTTTGCAGCGCGTGGAACGCGACGTAGACGACAACCGGGCCGACCGGCCCGCCGATGGCCAGAGACATGGCGTACCACGCCCAGCGGGGCAGATAATCCAGCTTGCGAAGCAGGCGCTTTGCGTTTTTCATCTTCATATTCCTCCGGGAAAAAACCTGTAACCGTCCGTTTTCAGATGCATACCATTATAGCATCCTCCGGGGCGGTTGTCATCCCAAAGCGCGAAAAAACCCGCCCTTCCCGGCGCGGCGGGGAGGACGGGCAGACTGAGGCGGGTTATTCCGCGTTCTTTTTTCCGAAGGAGAACCACTTTTTCTTTTCGCTGCTCTTGGCCGCGGGGCGCGCGGTCGGCGGCTCCTGTGTCTTGGTCGGCACGGGGCGCGCGACGGTCTTGCGGATGTCGTTCGCGACGAAGCGGATATCGCTCATCACGCCGTCCAGCACGCCGGTCTTGAAGAAGTTCACGCCGGTGATCCACACGATCGGCGCGACGACCAGACCCGTCACGCCCGCGATGCGCATGCCCGCGTACATCGAGAACAGCATTTGCAGCGAGGAGAAGCCCGTCGCGCCGCCGAGAATACGCGGCTCAAAGATGCGGCGGATGATGTACAGAATGCCGTAGAGCAGCAGCAGCTTCCAGCCCATGTCAAACAGGCCGATGGCCATGCAGATCAGCCCCCAGGGCACGAGCACCGTGCCCGCGCCGAAGAAGGGGATAAAATCCAGAAACGCGAGCACCAGCGCGATGGGCAGCGGATAGGAAACGCCGATGATGAAGAACGCGACGAGGATGATGCCCATATCCAGCAGCGCAAAGATCAGCTGGGAGCGGAAGAAGCCGAACACCGCCGCGCGGAAGCTGTGCCCCATCAGGCGCACGGAATTCTTGCCGCGAACGCCGAGATAGCCGTAGATGTTTTCGCGCAGGTTCGGGAAATCCGCCGTGATGATGCAGCTGGCGAGCACCAGCACCGTCAGGAAGATGACGAAATTGGGCACTTCGAGCGCAACGTTGCGGGAGATGCTCATCACATAGCCGAGCGCGCCGGAGAGCAGGGTTTTGAGCCATTCCCACGCGCTGTTGAGCAGGGAGAAGATCTCGTCGCCCACGCTGGCGTATTCGGCGGGGAGGCGGCTCAGCACCTCCTGCAGCCAGGTGATCAGCTCGTTGTACAGCCCCTGCAAATCGGCGATGAAGCCGGGCACGCTGCGCGCCAGATCAATGGCCTGCGAAATCAGCTGCCCCGCGAAGAACAGGCACAGGCCGAACAGCAGCGCGTAAAACACCAGCACGAGGATGTAGGAAAACAGGCGGCGGGTCAGCCGCAGGTGGCGCTGAAGCCACGCGATGACCGGGTTGAACATCCACGCCATGATAAACGCGAGGATGAACGGCATCAGAATACCGACGACCGGGCCGCCGAGCAGCGCGAGCGCGACGACGCCGACGATGCTGACGCCGACTTCGGCAATCAGGCGCATGTAGGTGCGGCGGCGTTCGCTCATCGGCTCCGGGGTGCGAAATTCACTCATCAGGCAATCAATCCTTTCTAAAGGGGAAGCGTTGGGGAGCGTCACTCGGCTTTCGGCGCGGGCAGGCCGAGCGACTCATGCAGCAGGCGGACATTTTCCTCCAGATTGAGGATCACGCTGCTGTCGCCGTAGCGCCAATATCCTTCGTAGGGCACGGCGCAGCGGACGACCTTCGCCCCGCGCATCCACAGCGCGTCAAAGACGAGCTTCACCTGTTCTCCGCCGCTCAGGGAGGAGCGCCACGCATGGTTCATGTTTCTGACGACGGAGACGACGTTCGCCGCGGTCATTTTTCTCGTCTGCCGCACCAGCGCGGAGAAGAGCTTGGTCTGCCGGTCGCCGCGGCCGATGTCGTTATCCAGCTTGCGGCAGCGCGCGTAGCAGAGCGATTGCGCGCCGTTGAGGCGGCAGAGGCCTTCTTCGAGCGGGTAATCGGGATATTCGCCCTCGCGGCCGTTGATATAGCGCGCCTCGGCGTCGGTCAGTTCGAGCTGAACGCCGCCCATCGCGTCGATGATGGTGATGACGGAGGAGAAGTTGACGCGGAACCAGCCGTCGATTTTCAGGTCGAAGACACGTTCCAGCGTATCGACCAGCGCGTCCTCGTCCTGCATGCGGACGATGGTGTTGAGCTTGACGTTTTTGTTATGTTCGTTGGGCACGACAATATCCCGCGCGAAGGTGACGGCGTGGATCTTGCCGGAATCAAAGCCGACCTGAACGAGCATCATCACGTCGCTGCGGCCGTTGTCGTTGAGCGAGCCGTAATTGTCGATGCCCGTGATGAGGTAGGTCTTCGTGCCGTGCGGGTGAAAAATCAGCACGAACGCGAGCAGCGCGGCCGCGATGACCAACAGGACGCGCGCCGCCTTGTGCGCGGCAAAAAACGATTTGACTTTTGAAACGCTCTGCATAAATTCCTGCTCTCCTGATGGATATGAAAAAAGAATGTGCATGAAAAATCCATCCCACAACATAACATAAACGGGGATGAAAATCAAGTAAACGGACGAGGAAAACGAGAAATTGAGCGGATTAGTCGATTTTTATTGCGGTAAGACAGATTTTCGTGTATAATAAAAAAGTTATGGATTTTTGCGCGTCGCCGAATACCGGCCTCGCTCAAGATAGATGTGCTTCGTCGGGATGACCTCCGCCGGCACGGCAATGCAATCAAATCCCAAAAGGCGCTTGCATCAAAGCGTCTGTTTGAAGCTGCGCGGGCAAAGCCACGCGCAGAAAAAGAAAGGAAATTTTTGTGGCAGAAAACGAAAACAAAGACTTGAACAAGCCGAATCAGAACCAGAGCGGCAATTCCAACTCCCAGAACGGCCAGAACGGAAACCGCGCGCCGCGCCGCCGTCCGGCGCCGCGCAGAAACGCCAAGCCGGCCGCCGAGGGCGAGACGCAGGCGGCGAACGCCGCGCCGCGCAAGCCGCGCGCGAAGGCGCAGACCGCCGAACAGACGGCGGACAAGCCGCAGGAGGCCGCCAAGCCGCGCCGCCCGCGCATGCCGCGCAAACCGGCGGGCCAGCAGACGGCCGCGCCGACGACCGGCGGCGATAAGCCGCAGGCCGCTCAGCCGCCGCGCGTGCCGAGGGCGAATCACCGCGCCCGCGCCGCCAAGCCGCAGGAGGCCGCCGCGGCCGGTAACGCAGGCAGCGCGAACACGGCCGCGCCGCAGCAGGCCGCCAAGCCCGCGCAGCCGCGCCGCAATCCGCCGCGCCAGCGCGTAAGCAACAATGCCCAGACGGAGCGCCCGCGCAGCGCGAACGCCCGTCAGGCTGAGCGCCCGAAGACGGGCATGCGCCGCCGCATCGTCGCGCCGGTCACGCTGGAGGAGAAGCCCTGCATCTCCCAGACGCTGCAATGGGTCGGCAAAAAGCCGCCGACGATGCGCTCCCGCGCCAGCGAACACCCCAGCCGCGCGACCCTGCGCATGATCCCGCTGGGCGGCATGTGCGAAATCGGCAAGAACATGACGGCCTACGAATACGGCAACGACATCATCATCGTCGATTGCGGCCAGATCTTCCCGGATGAAACCATGCCGGGCGTGGACGCGGTGATTCCGGATTTCACCTACGTGCTCCAAAACCGAGACCGTGTGCGCGGCATCTTCATCACCCACGGCCACGAGGATCACATCGGCGGCCTGCCCTACCTGCTGCGCGAATTCCGCGCGCCGGTCTACGGCGGCCGCATGACCATCGAGCTGCTCAAGTATAAGCTGGATGACCGCGTGCCGGGGCTGACCAAGAGCTGCGAGCTGCACGTCGTCGAGGCGGGCGAAACCATCCGCTCGGGCTGCTTCGCCGTGGAGTTCATCCATGTGAACCACTCTATCGCGGATGCGTTCATGTTCGCCATCCGCACGCCGATCGGCATCATCATGCACTCCGGCGACTTCAAGATCGACTATACCCCGATCAACGGCGCGATCATGGATCTCCAGCGCATCGCGCAGATCGGCCGGGAGGGCGTGCTGCTCTTCGTCTGCGAATCCACGAACATCGAGGTGCCGGGCTTCTCCAAGAGCGAGCGTCACGTCGGCGAATCCATGGCCGATATGTTCAAGGACGCGAAGGGGCGCATCTTCGTGGCGACGTTCTCCTCGAACGTCTCCCGTTTGCAGCAGATCTTCACCGCCGCCGAGCGCCATGGCCGCAAGGTCGCGCTGGTCGGCCGCAGCATGCTCAACGTGTTCAACGCGGCCAACAATCTGGGCTACATCCAGAAAAAGCCGGATACGCTGATCGAAATCTCTCAGGTGGACAACTACCCGCCGGAGCAGGTCGTGATCATCTCCACCGGTTCTCAGGGCGAGCCGATGAGCGCGCTGACCCGCATCGCGTTCTCCAACCACCGCGAAATCGAGATTCAGCCGGGCGATACCGTCATCATCTCCGCGACCCCGATTCCGGGCAACGAGAAGCCGATTTACAAGGTCATCAACGAGCTTTACCGCCGCGGCGCGAAGGTGTATTATTCCGCGCTGGCGGATGTGCATGTCTCCGGCCACGCCTCTCAGGAGGAGATCAAGCTGGTGCACGCGCTCGTCCGCCCGAAGTTCTTCATCCCGGCGCACGGCGAAACCCGAATGCTCTATCAGCACGCGGAGCTGGCGCACAAGCTGGGCGTGCCGTTTGAAAACATCTTCATTCTGGCCAACGGCGATATCTTTGAGATTTCCAAGGGCTCGGCGCGCGTGACCGGCTTCACCAACGGCGACGCGGTGCTCATCGACGGCGCTTCCGTCGGCGAGGTGGATAACAGCGTGCTCCGCGAGCGCAAGCTGCTCTCCGACGACGGCGTGGTGGCGATTTCGCTGGCCGTCAACCGGAAGACCGGCGCGATGATGGCGCAGCCCGTGGTCAGCGCGATGGGCTTCCTCTACGACAGCGAGCATGTCAAGATCGAGGCGGCCTGCCGCCAGCACGCGGCCAACGCGGTCGCCCGCATCGCGGCCAGCGGCAAGAAGGTGCAGGAGGCGGTTTCCTCCGGCCAGCTTCAGGGTCAGCTCCGCTCCTTCCTCTATGAGCGCACCAAGCGCCGCCCGGTCGTGATGATTAACCTGATCGAGGTCGATTCCTGACGGCGGCTTCAAAACCATGATTGAATAAACGCAGGGACTGTCAAGCTTCAACCGAACATTTCAAGAAACAAATATCTAAGCATTTTTGGATATGGGGCTTTGCCCCATCGCCCCACCAAAGGGCTTTCCGGTCGCCCTTTGGAAACCTTCGGGCCCAAATACTTAGTTTTTCTTGAAATATCGGTGTTGTTAGCTTGATAGTCCCTTTTGGTATGACTTCAAAGGCCGCCGGAACGGCGTGTGGATAACTTGTGGACGAGGTTGTGGATAATGTGGGAAAACCTGTGGAAAGCCTGTGCATAAGCCGTGCGCGGACGGCCTCCCAAAAGAAGAAAAGCCCGGACGTTATCCATCGCAAGGATGTGAGACACGTTCGGGCTTTTCGGGGAAAACATCAGACGATTCGGCGGGTTTTGTGGATAAGCTTGTCGATAACAGGGGGATAACTGTGGAAAAGGTGTGGATAAGCGGCCAAATCGAGCCGCCTAAAAGATTCAATCGGCGCGTTTGGGGGCGAACATCGCGCCCGCACAAAGTAGAACCATCATAAACTGGAAGAAATAGCGCGCCCGCGTTTCCCAGATGCACAGGAACAGAAACGCGCCCAGCAGCGTCAGAAACAGCGGCGCGGCGCTCGTGTCGCGCCTGTGCACCGCCTGCGCGCAGGCCATGCAGGCCAGCAGCATCTGCGCCAGAAACAGCGCTGTCGCCAGATGCGTGTACGCCCGGTTCCAGCGCCCCTGAGCGAACACGACCTGCTTGAGGGCATTGTTCGGCTCGTGCTCGTCGGCTTCGAAGATTTCGTTCAGCTCGAACGTGCCCCGGCCGAAGGTGGAGAGGTTTTTCCGGCTCAGGGAGCTGAGCAGCATATCCGGGTGATGCGCCAGCGTATAGGCGCGGTCGATGAATTTCTGCCGGAGCGCCGCGTCGCGCGCCTGCGGGCTGTCAAACGAGGTGGTGAAAATCAGCCAGCCGCCGTCGCCGTATTGGCCGTAGCCCTCGTCGCTCTGCACCGGCAGACCCATCAAGACGAAATGCAGCACGGGCAGCTTGTTGTTTCGGATGTTCTCCGCGCCGAGGTGCTTTTCATTTTCGGCCTGTATCGCCGCGCCGCCGAGGGCGAAGCACAGCGCCAGCGGCACCGCCAGAATCGCCGTCAGCTTCACGCGCTTTTCAAAGAGCGCCGCAATCAGGCAGGCAATCGCCGCGATCACCGTGGTGAAGCGGAGCTGCGCGCCGAAAAACGCGCTCAGCGCGAACAGCAGGGCGTAACCCGCCCGCGCCCGCAGGCTTTCCGCGTCCCGCGCCTTGAAATAGGCGAGGAGGATCATCGGCGAAAACGCGAGGGAGAACACGTCGGTGTACAGCTCAGAGGTGCAGTAGAGAAATGGCAGGCAGGTGGCAAACAGCAGCAACGCCCGCGCCTGCGCCTGCGCGCCGCCCAAACGCCTGCAAAGCCGCGCGGCGCAGAGCAGGCCGGCCGTGAACAGCAGGCTGCAAACCAGCGCCGCGCAGAGAAGCTGATCCGCGCCCAGCAGATCAGCCGCGCGGAAGATGGCGCGGAAGAGATAGATGACGCCCATGTTGTGCGGGTTGCGGCCGAGGTAGATCAGCGAACGCTCGGAGAGGCCGGGCTGATTCGCGTCCAGCAGGCGGCGCGCCGCCGAGACGCACTGCTCCAGATCCGTCATCGGGGTGAAGCGGAGCGCAAAGGCCGAAACCATCTGCGCGGCGAAATAGAACGCGGCGAAGCCGAGCAGCACCGCGCGCTCGTGCCGCTCAAAGCAGGCCGCTTTTGCGGCGCGGCGAAGCAGGAGCAGCAGCGCGAGGCACAGCGGCGTCAGAATCGCCAGCGCCAGACGGTTTCGCTCATAGAGCGGCCACGGGGAAAGCGCCACGTTGCCCACGGTGAACAGATAGCACGGGATCATCAGCGTCATGCCGATCAGAAGAAGCGCGCGGAGAACGCCGCGCTTCGCGCGGGGCGGCGGGGTTTGAACGCCTTGCATTTACATCCCCTCCTCTGTCTGGAGCGCGCCGTGCGCCGCGAGCAGCAGCAGCACCGCGACAAAGCCGAAGAGATACCGGCCGCGCGCCTCCCAGAGCATCAGGAACAGCGCCGCGCCGAAGAACGCGACATACAGCGTCATGTATCGCAGACTGCCGGCCTTTGCGCCCGAGGCGGGGTCGGAGCGGCGGATATCCCGAACGCAGGCGAGCAGCGCCAGCGTCAACTGGGCGAGCCAGACGCCCGTGCAGAGCGTCATGTGCAGGCGGTATCGGCTCCGCCCTTCCAGCACGAAGGAGGAGACGACGTTTTCCCGAACGGGGCCGTCGTCCAGCATTTCGGTCATGCCGTATGTGCCGTCGCCCATGAACGCGCTGTCCTTGCGCAGCGCCGCGGAAATCAGCCGGTTGGGGTAGCGCAGGGTATAGATCTTGTCCTTCATGCGCGAGTAGATGGAGGCCATGACCTCCTCGTGCGTCGCGCCCTCCTCCATCATGCCCCATGTGATGGCGTAATCGCCCGAAAACCCGCCGTAGGGGTTGTTGCCGGAGGGGATGGACATCATAACCCAGTGAATCGCGGGCGTGTGGTGCTGCGCGACCATCTCCGGGTCGAGCACCTCGTTTTTCATATAATGCTGAACCGCCGCCGTGCCGCCCCCGACAATCGCCGCGCAGAGCGCCGTGCAGAGCATCGCACGCCCCGGCTTCATCTCCAGCAGCCAGACGATCACGGCCGCCATCAGCGCGATGAGCACCGTCATTTTGATCTGGCAGCCGATCAGCACCACCGCGCCGCAGGCGGCGGACAGCGCGAGCTGCGCCCCCCGGCTTTGCGCATCCCTGATGCGAAGCGCCAGATCCAGCGCCACCATGATGAACGGCACGGAGAACGTATCCGTATACAGCACGGCGGCGGCGACGTACATCGGCAGGCAGCAGGCCAGCATCAGCAGCGTCATCAGTTCGCCCTTCGCGCCGGAGAGGCGACGGGCGATGCGAAGCGTCGCGCGCGTGCTGAAGACATACAGCACCGCCTGCACCAGCACCAGCGGGTAGAACGTCTGTGTCACGCCGAGGGCAAAGATCAGCTTGTAAAAGGCCGTCAGCATCAGCGTGAAGCCCCACTGGTTGGAAAAGCGGCTCAGATAGAGGTAAAAATACGGGTAGTTATCAAAATTGCCGTCCGTGGCCAGCATCTGCGAGCTCTTGTAGAGCATGAAATTGTCGCCGCTGGGCGTGTATTCCAGCAGATAGCCCATCAGCAGGTGAACGGCGAACAGCAGCAGGGTGAACGCCGGGGCGAGCGCCCGTGCGGCGCGTTCCGCCCTGTCCGCGCGCATCCGGCTGACGGCGCGCCCGGCCAGCATCAGCAGCGCCAGCGCCGCCGCATAAGCCAGCCACAGGCCGATCAGGCCGTAGCCGTAGTTTTCCCGCGCGTAGGGGAAAACCAGCACGTTGACCAGGCTGACCCCCGCCGCGAAAGCGAAAAAGCCCAAACCGCTTCTCAGGAGTTTGGTTCGCAAGGCAATCCCTCCTTCAGCCGGAGAAGCTGGTACTGTCCGGCGGCATCCACAAATTCGTAATTCGTTTCAAAAATGGCCGCGATGCGCGCGTCGTAGGGCGGGTTAAAGGCGCGGTTGTAATAGATCACCAGCCAGCGCTGCGGGTCGGTTTCAAACGTCTGAACGATTTCATCCATCACCGCGGGGTCGGCCTGCGCCAGCACCTCCTGAAGGAAGTAAAAGCGCATGCACGGCAGCGCCTCGGCCGCGACATACCAGCGCGGCTCGACGCGGTAGGCCATGAAGCGGTCGCGCTCGTCCTGCGGCACCTGCGCCATCAGCGCCTGCGCGTCGGCGGTGAACTGCGCCCAGTCCGCGCGCTCGGAAAGGCGCGTCCGGTTCGCCGCATGGCCGTTTATGCCCAGCCAGAGCGCGCAGCAGCAGGTCAGCACAATCGCGCTGACGGCGCGCACGCGCGGCTTTTGAATCGCGGCGAGCGCCGCCGCCAGCCCCAGCACCGCCATCGGCGCGCCGAGAATCAGGTAGTGATCGTAAAACTTGCGGGAAAGGAAGGCGGCCAGCGCGCCCGCCGCCGCCGCCGCGACCATGCCCAGCGCCAGCATCGGGCTTTTTTTTCGCAGCGCCAGAGCGCCCAGACAGGCAAGCGCCGCCATCAGCATGGCCGCCAGCCCGTATCGGCTGTGCAGCAGCATGGCGACGCGCCCCGTGCCGCCCGTTTCGGCGTAGCGCATGTTGTGGACGATGGCGCCGTACCACGCGGCACGGAGCGCGCCGCGCGCCGCCAGCCAGATCACGACGGGCAGGGCGCAGAGCGCCAGCCCCGCGGCAAAGCCCGCCGCGCATTGCCCGAGCGGCGCGAATTGTTTTTTCGCCAGCAGGCAGAGCGCCAGCGCCAGCGTCAGCGCGGCCAGCGGCAGGGCGTTGTTGGCGCGCAGCAGAAACGCCGCCATCGTGCAGACGCCCATCAGCAGCGCGGGCGCGAACAGGCGCTTCGTCCAATCCGGCCGGAGGAATACGCGCAGCGCGGCATACGCGCCCAAAAGCGTCGGCAGGCTGGCGTATTCCTCCGTCAGGTTGCCGCCGCCGACCAGCGAGGCGATCAGCGCCAGATAGAAGAGCTGCGTCACGCCGCTGTACGCGCCCAGCGTCCGCGCGATGCGGCTGACGACGCGCAGGCACAGGAACAGCGCGATCACCTGCTGGATGAACACGGCCAGCGTGCTGTAGCCGCCCGAAAGGAGCTGGGGCAGCATCTGAAGCAGGTAGAGCATCGGCCCCTTGTGGTCAAAAATCTGCGTATACGGCGCGTAGCCCCTGGCCAGCGCCGTGCCGAGGGTCAGATACATCGCGTTGTCGCTGCCGATGCTCGGGCCGAGCGGCGTGTTGAAGGTGTAAAAAATCAGGCCGAACACAAGCGCCATCGCTGCGGAAAGCAGAACGTCGGCGGATCGCCTTTCGGTTTTCATGGCTTTTCCTCCTTGCGCGGGGACAGCAGCGCCGCGCCCAGCATGACGGGCAGGATGTAGAGAACCGGCATCAGATAGCGGATTTCGCCGCTCTTGGGGGAGAGCAGGCAGATGCCCAGCGTGCCGAAAAAGAACATATACGGCACGGCGGCGCGGAGCCCGTCACGCAGAACCAGCGCCGCGAGCAGCAGCAGAAAGACCCAGACGACGGAATCGACGTAAAACAGCCAGCCGACGCCCGGAATCCGCCGCAGCGTGAAATAAATCCGGTTGTGCAGCTCCAGCCGCGCGTCGGAAAGCGCCGGGCTCTGCCGCAGCGCAACGCCGCCCGCATCCGGCGAATTGAGGGTCAGGCAGACGATGGTGTTGCTGTCCGACGGATAAAAATAGCCGTAGATCATGTTCAGCCATGCGTCCAGATAGACGCCGGGGTGGCGCATCCCCATGCTCAGCCACGCCTGCATATACGGGCCGAGCCTGCCGGAAAGATCGGGGCTGCTCGTGTCCTTCACGGGGTCGGCCAGCCGGGGATCGTAATTCGGCACGCCGTTTTCCACGTCGAGCACCGCCGAAACGGCGCGCAGCTCCGATTCCGTCACGTCGTCGGGATAGGCGAGCAGACAGCGCGCCGTCTGCTGAAACGGCACGGAGAGCATCTCCCGCGTCTCGCCCGGAATCACGCCGAGCGCGGGCAGGAGCAGCCCGTTATACAAAACGGCGAAGACCGCCGCCGCGCCCAGCAGCGCGCCCGCCAGCCGCGCCCGAACGCCGGGATAGCCGAGCAGCAGAAACAGCGCCGCAAAGCACAGCGCATACATCGCGGGTTTTCGGGTGAGCAGCATCATCAGCGCGACGGCGAACAGCCCCGCGCAGAAGCGGCCGCTTTGCGCCGCCTGCCCGCGCGAAGCATAGAGCCGGAACATCATCGTGCCGTAGAGCAGCACAAACGGCTCGACGCTCACATCCTTGCACATGTTGAACGCATACAGCGCCAGCACGGGATAAAGCGCGACAAACAGCGCCAGCCCGATCACCGCGCCGCGCGCCAGCCCCGCCTCCCGCAGCGTGACCAGCGCATACGCCCAGCAGACGGCCAGCGCGGCCATGCTCAGCAGGCTGTAGAGAAGCTGACCGATGTTTGCGTCGCCCAGCAGCAGCCCCAGCCTCATAAATCCGCCATAGATGAGGGTCAGAAACACGGGATGGTGGTCGCTGAGCGCGCTGCCGTCGCCGATATAGCTGGGGAAGCCGAAAAACTGCAAAATCTGGTCGTGCGTGTCGTAGATATTCAGCCCCGGCGCGTAGAGCAGCAGATAGGGGATGGAGCCGACGAAGATCAGCCCCGCGCAGAGCCAGAAGAGCCGGCGCTTCTCTTTTTGCGTCGCGGGCGCGCCGGACTGCGCGTGCGCGCGGAGCGCGTCGAGCAGGCGGAAGAGCAAAACGACCGCGCAGAGCGCCGCCGCGAACAGCGCCGCCATCGCCGCCGCGCCGCGGAGCATCGTTTGGGCGTTTTTGAGCAGCAGATCGGAGGAATCCGTCGTATCATACGAATAGCCGACGGTTCTGAAAAAAGCGAACAGCGCGGCGGAAATCGCACTCACGCCCCATTCGCGGCGCGTCGGGCGGACAGCGGCCGTCAGCAGGAACAGCAGGAAGCAGGCGGTCAGAACGCCCGCGCTGCCGGAGGAAAAATAGCCGCCCAGCGCCGACGCGCAGAAGACGGAGGCGGCGAAGAGCGGCGCGAGGAAGCGGAGGCGCGGCAGCGTGATGGTCATGGCAGCCTCCTCACAGCTCCAGCGCAGCGCGCACCACGCGCATCACGCCGTTTTCGTCGTTGCTCGGGGCGATGTGACGCGCCAGCGCCTTGAGCGCCGGATGCGCGTTTTCCATGGCGTAGCTCTCGCCGACGGCCTGCAAAAGCTCGCAGTCGTTGAGATAGTCGCCGAAGGCCATGCACTCGGCGGCCGAAATGCCCAGCTTCTGCTGGATGCCGCGCATCGCGCAGCCCTTGTTCACGCCGGGCTTCATCACATCGACCCAGTGCTCGCCGGAGAGGGTGATCGAAAGCGGCCCTTCCAGCTTTGCCCGCAGCGCGGGCAGCTCGTGCGCCTGCGCGTCGCCCTCGTCGTAAAAGGCGACCTTGCAGACGTCCGGCAGGCGGCCCAGCGCGGTCAGATCCTCCACGACCTCGACGCTGGGGTAATACATGCGCGTGTTGCGGATGAATTCATCCGACGCGATCTTTTCAATCAGCGCCACGCCCGCGCGGCAGACGACGGGATAAACGCCCTCAAGCGATTTCGTTGCCGTCACGATGCCCCAAATAAAGCTCGGGTCGATGGGGTCGATGAGCATGCGCTGGTCGTGCTGCATGACCAGCGCGCCGTTTTCGCAGATAAAGAGCATGTCGTCGGCGTATGCGTCGAAATCGCGGCGCAGGGAGGCATATTGCCGCCCGCTGGCGACGCAGAAGAGCACGCCCTTTTCCTTCAGCTTGGCGATGACCTCGGGCAGCTCGGCGGGCAGGCGCTTGGCGCTGTCCAGCAGGGTGCCGTCCATATCGCAGGCAATGAGTTTTATCATATCGTGTTCCTTTCTGATGGCGCGCGCGGCGCTCATCGTGCGGGGGCGCGCCGCGCGGGTCTCGCGTCGTCCTTGAGAATGGCGTAAAGCGCCACATCGACGAATTTCCCCTTGTTGTAGAGCCGCTGGCGCAGAATGCCCTCTTTGCGCATGCCGCATTTTTCCATGACGCGGCCGGAGGCGGGATTGTCCAGCTCGTGCTGCGCCTCGATGCGGTTGATATCCATCGCGTCAAACGTGTAATCAATCACGCGCCGGAGCGCTTCGGTCATGTAGCCGCCGTTCCACATCCACTTGGCCAGCGAATAGCCGATTTCCACGCTGGCGTTGTCCATGTCGTAATTCATGTAGCCGATGGTGCCGACCAGGCGGCCGGTTTTCTTATCGACGATGCCCCAGCTGCTCGGCTCGTCGGCGCGATAGCGGCGGGTCATGTAGCGGCAATAATCCTTGGCCTCGCCGATGTCCTTCTGCGCCGACCAGAGCACATGGCGCGCCACGTCCGCGTCGCGGCTGTATTCAAAAACATCCTTCGCGTCCTTCATGGTCATGCGGCGCAGGGTCAGGCGCGGGGTTTCCAGCGTCGGCATGGAGAAAAGGCCATATTCGTTCGGGGTAAACATATCGCTTGATTCCCTTCGTTAAAGCCGGCTTTGGGTTGGCGCGGCGAGATGCGCGCAGCCGGTTCTTCTTATTATACACGAATCATCTCAAAAGCGAAACCCCTTGCCCCTGAACGAATTTTTTCTTGCGGAATTTTCGGATATCGTTTATACTCAATATGGAAAAAGAATGGTTTTGGCTGAAAGGGAGTGCGTTCCATGAAAAAATTCGCTGTGCTTTTGCTGACCGCGCTGCTTGCGCTTGCCGCCGGGGCTGCGACGGCCGAAAAGGAGAAGCTCGCCGCCCTGCCGTCGGTGGAGGGCGCGTGGCCGGAGCTGGAGAGCGTCCGGGCGCTTTTGGACGACGATATTCAGAGAATTGAGATAGCCACCTATACCGAGGGCGGCGCGGGGCGGTTCGTCTTTACGGACAGCGCCGCCATCGCCGAGATTCACGCGCTCTGCTGCGCGCTGTCGCTCGGCGCGGAGACAAACATCGGCGTGGCCGACGACGGGCTGACGCTCGCGTTTGTCACGGCGGAGGGCGAAACGGCGCTGCGCTTTGAGGGCAGATATGCCGTCGTCGGCGAAAAGCGCTATGAAACGGAGCAGCTCGGCGCGCTGAAAAAAGACCTGAGAGAGCGGATTCAAAGCGAGATTTTCGCGTCCGAATAAGACGCGGCGCGCCGTTTTTCGCCTTACTTGCCAAAGTGCGCCAATCCGTGTATAATATAGGGGTTAAAGATACAACCCCGGGCGACCGGCAATCATAAGGAGGATCATCATGGCAGAAGAAAGAATGCTCATCACGGGTGGGCAGCGGCTGGAGGGAACCGTGCGCGTCAGCGGCGGCAAGAATACTTCGGTCGCGGTGATTTCCGCCTCGATCCTCAGCGAAACGCCCTGTGTGATCGAAAATCTGCCGAACATCGAGGACGTCAACGTTTCGGTGGAGACGCTGCGCCATCTGGGCGCGAAGGTCAACTGGGATCCCGACGCGGGCGTGATGGAGGTCGATTCCAGCACCATCGACCGCACGGATGTGCCGCTGGAGCTCTGCCGCCGGATGCGCGCGTCGTCGTATTACATCGGCGCGCTGCTGGCGCGCTTTGGCCGGGCACAGGTGCCCCTGCCGGGCGGATGCGACATCGGACGCAGGCCGATTGACCAGCACATCAAGGGCATGCGCGCGCTCGGCGCGAAGGTGGAGACGACGCGCGGCCTCGTCGTGGCGCAGACGGACGGGCTGATCGGCTCGGATGTGTTCATGGATATGGTCACCGTCGGCGGCACGATCAACGTCATGCTGGCGGCCTCCCGCGCGAGCGGCACGACGACAATCTACAACGCCGCCAAGGAGCCGCACATCGTCGATCTGGCGAACTTCCTCAACTCGATGGGCTGCCGCGTCAAGGGCGCGGGCACGGATGTGATTCGCATCCGCGGCGTGCAACGGCTGCAAAGCCGCCGCCCGTATGCCGTCATTCCGGATCAGATCGAGACGGGCACGCTGATGATCGCCGCCGCCGCGACGCACGGCGACGTGACGATCTGCGGCTGCATCCCCACGCACATGGAGGCGCTAACCGCCAAGCTGCTGGAGATGGGCGCGCGCGTGGAGGAGCGGGATGACGCGATTCGCGTCCGTTCGATCGGCGACCACCGCGCGGTGACGTTCAAAACGCAGGTTTACCCCGGCTTCCCGACCGATTTGCAGCAGCCCATGAGCGCGCTGCTCTGCACCGCGACGGGCACATCGACCGTGGTGGAAAACATTTTCGAATCCCGCTTCCGCCACCTGTCGGAGATGGAGCGCATGGGCGCGCGGGTGCGCATCTATGAGCAGACCGCCGTGATCGAGGGCGTGCCCCAGCTGCACGGCGCGGCCGTCGAGGCCACCGACCTGCGCGCGGGCGCGGCGCTGGTGATCGCCGGATTGATGGCGCAGGGCACGACCGAAATCTATAACACGCATTTCATCGACCGCGGCTATGAGCATCTGGAAGAGAAGCTCAACAGCCTCGGCGCGAAGATTTCCAGAACGAGAGAATGAGCTTTGAAGTCGCCGAACGAAATCGGCGATTTTTTGTTTTTTGCCGAAAATATCGCTTGACAACTTATCAGATATGTGATATCTTGTGAGTGAAAGAGAGCTGGTGGATTTGAATCTGGTCGAACAGGCAACGCAGGAAATCAAAAACATGATTATCGCTGGCCGGTATGACGAAGAAGGGTATCTACCCAGCGAGGGCGAGATGAGCGCCCTCTTTGGAGTCAGCCGGGCGACGGTACGCGAGGCTGTCCGTAGTATGGAAGTGCGCGGATTTGTTCAGCGGATTCATGGCAAAGGTGTGAAAGTCGTCGATAACGGTGTAAACAGTTTGGCGCAGTCTCTCTCCGACCTGATGGTAATGGGAGGTTGCTCGCTCAAGGATATCATCGAGGTTCGTCACATCATCGAAACCTCTGCAGCCAAGCGCGCGGCTTTCCGTGCGACGGGAGCGGATATTGAGCAGATGCGTCGAGCTGTAGAGGAGATGGAGGCGGCCGGGCAGATGGATGAGGCCTATATCCAATCCGACTTCGCGTTTCACATGGCGATGATCCGCGCTTCCGGTAATCCTGTACTCGTTGCGATTTTTGAAGCGTATACACCATTGCTGACGGATACTATCAAGGCGGCTTCTCAAGGTGAAGAGGTTATCGAGCGAAAATACCATTTTCACCGCGACATCTTAGAAGCGGTTGTGGCGCATGACCGTGTTCGCGCGGGCGAGGCGATCAAGCGCCATCTGAGCGCGACGGAAGAAAACGTTCATGTTCAGGTTCTGGAAAAGGAAGAGTGATCCCTCTTCTTTTTGTCACAACTTATCAGATATCCGATAAGTCAAAAGAGTTATATATTTACAGGGTGGGGAGGAATGTTCATGAAGATTCAGAACGTCATTGTTCATGTCATCCAGGCGCCGCTTGGCGGAGAAAACGATCAATTCTGTTTTTCTCAGGGCTGGGTGACCTGCCGAAGCTCCGTTATCGTCGAGGTTATCACGCAGGACGGCGAAAGCGGCTTTGGCGAGTGCATGTGCCATGGCCAACAGCCGCCGCAGATTGCGGCTGCGTTTATCGAAAACTGTTACAAGCCTATCCTTTTGGGGCGCGACATCTACGACGTGGAAGTGCTCTGGGAGGAATGTTACAACCGCTCCCGCCCCTTCGGCCAGCAGGGCGCAGCGATTAATGCGCTCAGCGGCGTAGACATCGCGATTTGGGACAGCATTGGTCGACATTTGGGCAAGCCGGTCAGCAAGATTATCGGCGGCAACTTTCGTAACCGGGTTCGCGCTTATGCAACCGGCTTTTATCGCCGGAAAAACGGTGTCTATCCTGAGGACGCTATTCGCGAGGCAGAGGGGTATATTGCTAAGGGCTTTACGGGTATGAAGCTCAAGACCGGCTTTGGGCCGGAGACTGACATCGCCTATATCCGCGCGTTGCGCAAAGCAGTCGGTCCGAATATACGCCTGATGGCTGATTTTAACTGCGCGTATAACCAAGCGGTTGCCCGTCGGATCATCCTTGAGCTGGAGGAGGAAAAGCTTGAATTCTTTGAAGAGCTGCTTGCGCCGGAGGATATCAACGGCTACGCGGCCATCCGCAATCTGACGGGTTCGTATATCGCGGCAGGCGAAAACCTGTTTGGCAAAGCGACTTACAAGCTATGGCTGGAAAAGGGCGCGCTGGATATTTACCAGCCAGATCTCTGCTCCAGCGGTGGTTTTACCGAATTGAAAAAGATTGCGGCGATTGCGCAGGCATATAACACCATGGTCATTCCGCATGTCTGGGGTTCGGGCGTCGGCCTTGCCGCGTCTCTGCAATATATCGCAAGCCTGCCGACTGCACCGCTCTCGCTTACACCGGTCGAGCCGATGCTGGAGTACGACCAGTCTAGCCATCCGTTCCGTCTGGATTTAATTCGCGATGGAATCGAGTTCACCGATGGCTTTGTCAAAGTTCCTGATACGCCTGGAATCGGCGTAGAAATAGATCGAAAGATCCTCGACAAATTCCAAATCAACTAATCGACCACAGGAAAAGGAGAAAATCACCATGAAAAAAGCTATCGTCTGTATTCTGGCTCTCGCGCTTGTGCTGGCCGCGTCTCTCGCCCTCGCTGATCAAAAAATAACGCTGATGTTGGGCAACAGTCAAGCGGATTCTCACCCGTGGAACCGCGCGATAGAGGATATGATCCGCCTTGCGGACGAGTATTCTGACGGCCGCATTGAAATTATCAACTACCCGAACGCGACGCTTGGCAACGAGAACGAGATGTTTGAAAGCATGATGCATGGCACAATGGATATGTGCATCGTCGATCCGACGGTGGGCAACACCTACGCCAAGGAGCTGGAGCTGTTCTCCCTGCCGTTCCTTTTCCGCAATTACGAGCACTGGGAAGCGGTTCTGGATGGCGAAATCGGCCAGGATTTCTCCAACCTGATTCTGGAAAAGACCGGCTCAGTCAAGATCATGGCCTACTGGGGCGGTTCCACCCGCAATGTGCTGGCTGTCAAAGCACCGGTGCTCAGCATTGACGATCTTCAGGGCTTTAAACTGCGCCTCGCGGCTTCTGAGCTGAAGTTCTCCGTCTGGGAGGCGGTTGGCTGCCTGCCTGTGACCATTGCTTTCGGCGAGACATATTCTGCGCTGGCCTCCGGTCTCTGCGACGGCATGGAAAACGAATTTCCATCCATTCTCTCCGCAAAATTCTATGAGCCTGCGCCCTATATTACCCTCACCGAGCACGAAATCACCGTGCGCCCGCTGTTTATGAATGCCGACGTGTTTAACAGCATGGATGAGGAACTGCAGGCTGCGCTGCTCAAGGCGATCGACGAGGCGACCGTGCTTGCCCGACAGTATGAAAAGGAGCAGGGCGAGGTTGCACGCGATCAGATGGTCAACGAATATGGCGCATCTCTCTACGAAATCGACAAGCAGCCCATCATCGACGCGACCGCCGAGGTTTTCTCCTCCTTTGGTAAAGCCAACGGCTTGACGGAGATGATCGAGCGGATTCAGGCGCTGTAAGGTTCGCTGGGGGGGAGGCGGTACTGCCTGCCGCCTCCCCCATTTTTCCAAGCTTGACGCTGAGTGGCGGCGCGAATCGCCTGCCCGGAGGTTTGAAATGAAGAAGCTGTTTGACGGCGTTCAAAAGGTCTGCCATGCGTTGCTGTTTCTATTTGTTGTAATTCTGGTTTCGGTCACGTTTTGGCAGGTTTTTTGTCGCTTTGTTCTGAAAATTCCATGTTCCTGGGCGGAAGAGGTAGTTCGTCTCGCCTTTGTCTGGCTGATTTTTGTTGGCTCTGCGTTGGCTGTTCGTGAGCGCACACACCTTTCGCTGGATATGCTGACCAACCGCTTTAAGGGCACGGCCAAACATATCAGCAATATCTTCGTTCTGGCCGCGATTCTGGCGATTGCCGTAGTCATGCTGATTGGCGGGGTGGATTATGTCTCCCGTAGCGCTAGCAAGACGATGGTCACCCTGCCGCTGCCCGCCAACTGCACGTATGTCAGCATCCCGATTTCGGCGTTCTTCATGATCGTTTTCGGGCTTGAGCAGCTCGTGCTCGAAATCCGCAGCTGGAAAGAGGAGGGAAAAGCATGAATCCCATTGCCATCGCCATTCTGCTGGGCGGTATGATCGTCTTCATGCTGCTCGGCATTCCGCTTGCGTTCTCGATCTTCGGCATTTCGACGGTCGTGCTGACGCTGTTCACCCGTCTGCCTCCGTGGCAGCTCATTCAGCGGTTCCTTGGCGGCGTGGATAGCTTTGTGCTGACCGCCATCCCGTTCTTCCTGCTCTGCGGTAACATCATGAATTCTGGCAAGATCACGGATAAGCTGATCGAGCTGGCGATGACGCTGGTGGGCCATATCCGCGGCGGTCTGGCGCACGTGAACGTGCTGGTCAGCCTGTTGTTCGGCGGCGTTTCCGGTTCGGCCGTTGCTGACACCTCTGGTATCGGCACGGTGCTCATTCCGTCGATGATCAAGAAGGGCTACACCAAGTCCTTCTCCGTTGCGGTTACGGCGACCTCTTCGGTGCTTGGACAGATCATTCCGCCCAGCCTGATCATGATCATCTATGCTTCCACGGCGAACGCGAGCGTTCAGGCGCTGTTCATCGCGGGTATCCTGCCGGGCATTCTCTTTGCACTGGCGATGATGTTGGTCAGCTATGTCTATGCGCTGATCTACGATTACCCGCGTGAGGAGAAGCGCTCCTTCCACGATTTCCTTCATGCGGTGAAAGAGTCCTTCCTTGTATTGCTGATGCCGGTGATCATCATCGGAGGCGTGCTCTCCGGTGTCTGCACGGCGACAGAAAGCGCAGTCATCGCGGTGGTTTATAGCCTAATCATCACGCTGTTTGTCACCAAAACGCTGACGTTCAAGGATTTGATTCCGCTGTTCATTGATACCGCGAAGGGAACGGCGACTAGCCTACTGTGCATCGGCGCGGCTTCTTCGTTTGGGTATCTGGTTTCCTATTTCCGCACGAGCGTCTATGTACAGCAAATGATGGAGGCGATGCAACTGGGTCAGATCGGTTACATCCTATTTGTCACCATGTTGTTCATGGTGCTGGGCTGCTTTATGGATGCGACGCCGGCGATTGCAATTTTCGTTCCCATTGTTTTGCCGGCGGGTCTTGCGTTGGGACTCCATCCCGTGCATATCGGTATGATTATCTGTCTCGTGCTCGCGCTGGGTATGGTCACGCCGCCTTACGGCTTGTGCCTGCTACTTGGATGTCAGATTGCCAAGATTGAACCGCAAAAAACCTTCAAGGATCTATTTATTATGCTGGGCGCGGTCATCGTCGTTTACTTCATCGTGGTGCTTCTGCCCGATCTGGTGCTCTGGCTGCCGCGACTGCTCGTACCTAAATATGTCTGAGAAAAACACCTAAGCCATCCGAAAGGGTGGCTTTTTGTGCTCCGAAAACGACCGTTTTGCGCTGCATATTCCCAAACTTTATGGGAAAAACACAAAAAAACGCATGATTTGTTGATATTTGGAAATGTTTGGCGTATAATGAACGTCATCAAAACAACCGCTTAAGGGAGGGGACATTTCTATGTTCAAAAAAGTGATTGCTCTATCGACCGCGGCCATGATTTTGCTGACGCCGATGAGCGCAAGCGCCGTGAGTTGGGGAGAAGTTGTCAATGGTTTGAAGACGAAGGGCTCGTACACGGATGGCAAGATGACCGCCACAAAGGATGGGGATACCTATACCTTTACGGGCGGCGAGCTTGAGGGGGTATCAATCTCTTCTTATTGGCTGGATGCAAATGGAAAAATTTACTTCAACGGCGTTCAGATGGATGTTCTGAGCATTTACGCAGATGAGGGAAAGTACTACGTTGTCTTGAATAAAGACACAAAGGCTGAAATCGTATGGATGGATACCGGGGAGAATGGCGAAGCTAAGCTCGTCAATGAAGGCACTATTGGCAGAGGCGAGGTTACTGACATTATCATTAACAAAAACGGCCATCTGACGAACAAGGGTACGCTGAAGACGGGCGAAGGAACATATTATCCGACGATAGATTGCGACTACGAGAAGGACGAATATCAGGTCATTTCGAACGTTTCGGCCTATGCTTGGGATCATGTGAAAGCCGGAACGCAGGAAGAAGCGGAGAAGCTGGTTGACCGCATGTTCTCCTTTGAGACGCCCGGTACATACACCGTTATCGCGACGCTGAATTGGGAAGACGAAAACGGAGACCCTCATCACAAGGACTTTATCGTGACCCGAACCGTCAGCGAGGACGAAGGCCCGAGCGAGGAAGAAATTCGCCACGACATGGAGATGAAGCGTCAGGCCGAGGCCATCGGCGGCGTATACGGCAGCCCGTATTGGATCAAGCAGATGTATCTGGGCTACCACAGCTATAACCTGCGCCTGCTGATCGACGGCCAGCCGGTGACGATGCGCGAACGCCTGAACTGGAACGCGGATAAGAGCAAGGGCATCAGCCTGCGCGTCAATACCGTCGCGCCGGAGAAGCTGACGATGCGCTTTGACGAAAAGGTGCTGGAGGTCTTTGAACGCACGAACATCACGACCGTGACCCTGCTGGATAAGAACGGCGCGGCGGTGATGCAGTACAACGTTTCCGACCTGCGCGCGGCCTACGATCAGTACGGCCTCAACGACGCGGATCAGCTCGTCGTCGGCGGCGTGGATGACGACGTGATGAAGATCGGCGCGGACGGCCAGCTCGTGCCGGTGGAATGAGTAAATGCTGCTTGTCCGGGGAGGACGAGACGGCGCATCGCGAAACGTAAGGAAGCATAAAAACAGGAGAGCTGTCGGGCGAGGGTTCGGCGGCTCTCCTTTCTGTTTTCGTGTCGGTTTTGTATCGAAAAAGGGCGGCGGGAAACGCGCGAAATCGGGTATATCTGTTTGGTTTATGACAAACAATCCGGAAAATGCGCGAAAAGGGTATATCCGTGAACAAAACGAATGAAAGACGAATGATACATGAAAAAATGCAGATGCGTACACGGAAAAAGGGCAAATTGGTCGGACGTCTCGTATAAACTAACAGTTTCTACAATGTGAAAAACAGGTTGAAATATGTCTTGACACGCCGGGGTGAGTGTGATAATCTGTTATCAAAGAAGGGACGCGGGGCAACCGTGCGCCGCGCCGCCCTCACAGGTTCGACAAACACATGTAAGGAAGGAAGGATTTACATGGCGAAGAACATTTCCCGTAAGGAGTTCCTGAAAGCGACCGCGATGAGCGCTGCGGGCATTGGTCTGCTTGGCGCCGGCGTGCTCAACGCGAAAGCGGAAGAGGAAAAGCCGGCTCACAAAAATTCCAGCAAGTGGGTTCTGGACAGCCAGAACGTGAAGTGGGACGAGGAGCACGATATCGTCATCTGCGGCTATGGTATGGCGGGCACGGCGGCTTATATCGAGGCTTACGAAATCGACCACAACGTTGACGCTGTGATTTACGATAAGTCCGACGAAGCGAATGCGGGCGGTCAGGCGATTGCTTCCGGCCAGTGCGTCATCTTCGTTGACCCCAACGATCTGGAGACCTGGCGTACCTACATGCGCGCGATGAACGAGCCGCATGTCATTCCGGAAGAGGATTTCAACTGGCTGACCAACGAGTTCGCGACGGATCTGCCGTGGATTCAGGCGGTTCTCGAGCCGGTCGATTACGAAGTCGGCTACTCCGGCGGCGGCGCGCTGCGCTGGGGCACCCTGCTGGTCGAATTCCCGGATCTGCCGGGCGCGAACTTCGTCGGCGCGACGGGTCACTTCCGCGACAAGAACGGCGGCCTCTCCTTCGAGAACGGCGGCTGCTGGAACGGCTTTGACAAGGCTGCCCGTTATCGCGGCGCGAAGCCGCTCTACGAGCATCAGGTTATCTGCCTCGTGCAGGACGCCATCACCAAGAAGGTGGAGGGCGTCGGCGTGAAGAAGCCGGACGGCTCCGTGATCTACACCAAGGCGCGCAAGGGCGTTCTGCTGGCCACCGGCGGCTACGAGGGCGATATGGACATGTACCGCCAGTTCAACGGCGG
>OHZB01000056.1_pt1 | contig 31574 bp, 26 predicted proteins | sample 1580351 | NCBI WGS metagenome assembly OHZB01 (sample SAMEA3882512, study PRJEB24775) | human gut metagenome | biome: human-associated habitat; feature: intestine environment; material: feces | place: Netherlands | collected 2009/2010 | reverse complement strand
CCTTCCAGAATCCGCAGCTCGCGGTTCTCCTCCACGTCCGTGGTCGGAATCGCGGCCATCAGCGCCTCGGTGTACGGGTGCAGCGGATGGTCAAACAGCTCCTGCGTGTTCGCCAGCTCGACCATGTTGCCCAGATACATCACGCCGATGCGATCGGAGATGTATTTGACGACGGAGAGATCGTGCGTGATGAACAGGTAGGTCAGGTTGCTCTGTTCCTTCAAATCGGCCAGAAGGTTGATGATCTGACTTTGGATGGACACGTCCAGCGCGGAAACCGCCTCGTCGCAAACGACGAATTTCGGCTTCACCGCCAGGCTTCGGGCAATGCCGATGCGCTGGCGCTGGCCGCCGGAGAACTGGTGCGGGAAGCGATGCAGGAAGTAGCTCGCCAAGCCCGCGTCTTCCATCGTCTTGATGATGTATTCCTGCATGCGCTCGTCGTTCTTCTTGAAGAAGCCGTGCGCCAGCAGACCCTCGCCGATGATGTTGCCCACCGTCATGCGCGGGTTCAGGCTGGAATACGGATCCTGGAAGATGAGCTGCAGGTCGCGGCGGAGCTGGCGGATCTCGTCGTATTCAAGGCGCGCAAGGTCGATGCCCTCGTCGCGCAGCGCCTCGTAGCGCGCAAATTCCGCGTCGTCCGCGTACTGCGCCCGCTGGGCGTCGAGCTGCCGGCGGACGTCGCCGATCCGGCGCGCAAGCTCGGCGAGCTTTTCGTCGATCTTCGCGAGGCTGGCGCGCAGCTTGGCCTCCTTGCTCTTGAGGCCGCTCGTGTTCTTGCCGTTCTCCTCGGCCTTCTTGATGTCAAAGAGCAGGTCGTCCAGATCGAGCTGCACCGCGCCGCGGCGGTTCATCTCCTTCACGCGCTCCTTGGAAATGCGGTATTCCTCCAGGAACAGCTTCTGCACCGCCTGAATGTCCTTCACGCAGACAAAGCCGCCGATCAGGTTCGCCATATCCAGCAGCGCGTCGTTCTCATCCTTGACCGCCTTATCCAGCTCGTTGTGCTTCTTGTACTTCGCCTCGCCGTCCGGCAGCGCGTCGTATTCCTTCTGCACATTGGCCAGATGCTTTTTCAGCTCGTGCCACTTTTCGCGGCGCTTTTCGAGCGTTTGCAGCGTCTTTTTGACGTAAACCGGCGCGAGATCGTCCAGCGTGCGGCCGTAGTACATCGTCCGGCCGTCCGTCTGGCGGTAGAGCTGGAGCAGCGTGCGGCCCAGCGTGGACTTGCCGCAGCCGCTCTCGCCGACCAGACCGAAGGTCTCGCCCTCGTAGATATCCAGCGTAATGCCGTCGTTGGCCTTGACGTAAAGGCCCTTCTTCTTCAGCGGGAAGTATTGCTTGAGGTTGCTGACGCGAAGCAGCACCTTCTTCCCCTCGTTATTTGAGGTTTGCACGGCGCTCCTCCTTTCTGGGGTAGAAGCAGCGCACCTGCTGCTCCTCCGTCACGTTCACCAGCTCCGGCTCTTCCTCGAGGCAGCGCTGCTGGCAGTATTTGCAGCGGGGCGCGAATTTGCAGCCCTTCGGCAGATTGAGCGGGTGCGGCACCGAGCCGGGGATGGATTCAAGCCGCACACCGGCGGGCGTATCCAGCCTCGGGATGGAGACCATCAGCCCCTCGGTATACGGATGGGAAAACTCGCAATCGGTGAAGAGTGTCTTCGCCGGAGCCATTTCCACCACCTGACCGCAGTACATAACGGCCACGTCGTCCGCCATCTGCGCGATAACGCCGAGGTCGTGGGTGATGAAGAGGATGGACGTGCCGTGCTCGCGCTTCAGGTCGTTCATCAGCTTCAAAATCTGCGCCTGAATCGTCACGTCCAGCGCGGTGGTCGGCTCGTCGGCGATCAGCAGCTTCGGCTTGCAGGCCAGCGCCATGGCGATCATCACGCGCTGACGCATGCCGCCGGAGAGCTGGTGCGGGTATTGCTTGGCCACGACCTCCGGGTTCGGAATCTTGACGTCGGCCAGCATTTCGACAACCTTCTTGCGCGCCTCTTCTTTGCTCAGCCCCTGATGGATGATGAACGGCTCGGAAACCTGACGCTCGATGGTGAACACCGGGTTGAGGCTGGTCATCGGCTCCTGGAAGATGACGGAAATCGCGTTGCCGCGGATTTTCTGCATTTCGGAAAGGGGCATCTTCGTCAGATCCTTTCCGTCGAACATGATGCTGCCCCCGGCGATATAGCCGTTGCCATCCAGAAGCTGGAGCATGCTCATCGCGGAGACGCTCTTGCCCGAGCCGGATTCGCCGACCACGCCGAGCGTTCTGCCCGCTTCCACCTTGTAGGATACGCCGTTCACCGCCTTGACGACGCCGCGCTTGGTGGTGAAGAATGTTTTCAGATCGTGCATTTCAAGCAGTGCCATAAATTCTTCCCCTCCTTCTTATCGTTCGAGCGCCTTCGGGTCCAGCGCGTCGCGCAGGCCGTCGCCGATCAGGTTGATGCAAATGGTGCAGATGCCGAAAATCACAGCCGGGAACACCCACTGCCACCAGTACTGCTGGATGACGATGGAGTTGTTCGCGCCGTTGAGCAGGTTGCCCCACGTCGGGGTCGGCAGCGGAATACCGAAGCCGAGGTAGGACAGCGTGGATTCGGTCAGCATGCAGGTCGCGAAATCCAGCGTCATGGAGACGATCAGCAGGCTGACGACGTTGGGCAGGATGTGGCGGAACACGATCGTGTGCTCGCGAATACCCATCGCCTTCGCCGCCGTGACGTATTCCATCTCGCGCTGCGCCAGAATCTGCGCGCGCACGAGGCGGCAGGTCGGCACCCAGCTCAGCACGCCGAGCACGACCATAATCAGGTACATGCGCTGCGTCGGATCGAGCTTCGTGCCGATGACGGCGGAGAGGATCATCGCGAACGGGATGAACGGCAGGCCGCCGACGATCTCCGCGATACGCATGATGAGGATATCAATCCGGCCGCCGAAGTAACCGGCGACGCCGCCGAAGATGATGCCCAGAATCGTCGCGATGACGACGGAAATCGCGCCGACGGTCATCGTCACCTGACCGCCGTTGACGATACGGGTCAGCATGTCGCGGCCGAGGCTGTCCGTGCCGAGCACAAAGCCCTTGAGCCCCCACGTGTACATCGTGCCGTCGCTGGCCAGCGCGTAGTTCTGGTAGCTGGAAACGAAGATTTTTTCGATGTTGTCCGCGCTCTGCGCCTTGGCAGGCACGTCAATCTGGCCGTATTTGTTGTTGCCCCAGGAAACCAGATCGCCGTTTTCCAGCAGCGCGGTGTAGTGATAGCGGCCGCCGTAGAGGTGAACGATCTTGGATTCAAGCGCCGGCACATTGGCCTCGCCCTTCACGGCGTTGCCCCAGACATAGACCTCGCCGTCCTCGGTCACGGCCGCGACGGATTTGCTCGTGGAAGCGATATCCACGACGGTCTTGCCCTTCAGCCCCGCCGGAATCTTGGCGAACGGGGAGGTTTTATCCTTGTTGCCGGTGTAGGCCACCGTGCCGTCGGTCATCAGGGCGATATACTCGTTATCCGTCAGCGCGACCTTGGCGACCTTGCCCTGATACTTGCTGCGGATCTTGATATCGGCCATGTTGCCGTTGCCCCAGAGGTAGAGATTGCCGTCCGAGCAGACGATGGCGGAGAACTGGTTGCCCGCTTCGAGCTGCACCACGTCCCAATCCGCGCCGCCGGCCTTCATGGCCTTCTTCATATCGTTGGAGAATTTATCCTGCTGAAGGCGCGTGTTGCCCCAGACGTAGACCTCGCCGTCCGTGTCCACCGCGACGACGTGATCCGTACCGGCGGCAATCTGCACCAGATCGGCGCTCTTGATCTCGTCCGGGATGTTCGCCACGTCGATTTTATCGGTGATGCGGGTGTGTCCCCAAGTATACAGCTCGCCCTTGTTGTCAATGCCGACGCCGTAGGTGTTGCCGGAGGAGATGTCCTTCACGCCGTTATCCAGCAGCGCCTTCGGCACCTGCATCATGTTGCTTGAGGGCGGCAGGTTGGTCAGCGTGCTGTCCTGCTCGGAGAGATCGAGCACCCAGATGTGCGGGCCGACCATCACGAATACGAAAATCGCGAGGAACACGATCAGGCCGAACATGGCCAGCGGGCGATGGGTGAAGTTGCTCACCATCGCGCGCATCGGGGTCTGAATCTTCTCCTCTTCCTCGGTGGAAAGCTCGGGCCGCTCGTGCAGGAAGCAGCGCTTGAACCAGCGCACGAGGAAGAATTCTTTTTTCTTGTTGCTCATCGTTCTTCCTCCTTACTTGTCCACACGCACGCGCGGATCGACCAGACCGTAGCTGATATCCATCAGCAGCGAGCCGATCAGGGCGACGATGGTATAGAACATCTGAATCGCGAGCACCAGCTCAAAGTCCAGGTTGCTCAGGCCCGCCCAATAGAGCTTGCCCATGCCGTTCAGCGAGAACGTGTTCTCGATGATGACCGAGCCGGAGAAAATGCTGATGAACCAGCCGATGATCGAGGTGATGATCGGCAGCAGCGCGTTGCGCCACGCATGGGAATAGATGACGACCTTTTCCTTGAGACCCTTGGCGCGCGCGGTGCGGATGTAATCCATGCTCAGCGCGTCGATCATCGCGCTGCGGACGTAGCGGGTCATGCCGCCCAGCGACGCGAAGGTCATAACGATGACCGGCAGGGTGATGTGGTAGAGCATGTCGATGAACTCGTCCCACTTGGTCGCGTAAATCGCGCCCGCGGTCTTCGTGCCGGAAATCGGGAAGATGCGCCAGAGCACGCAGAAGAAGAACATGAAAATCAGGGCGATGATGTAAATCGGCAGGCTGTAGCCGAGCATCGTCACCACCTGAACAGTGTTATCCACCTTTTTGCCCTTGTGAACCGCGCAGAAAATGCCCAGCGGAATCGTGATCGCCAGCGCCAGAATCGTTGAGAAGATGTTGATGAAGATCGTGTTCTTCATCGGGTCAACGATCACCTCGGTCACGTCCTTCTTGTAGAACTGGGAATAGCCGAAGTTGCCCTGAAGCAGGCCGTTGAAGCCGTTGTTGTCGCCAACATCCGGCCAAAGCCCCATCCAGCGCATGTAGCGAATGACCAGCGGATCGTCAAGACCCATCTTCGCGCGCAGCTCCTGATACAACTGCTCATACTCCGCCGGTTTGAGGCTCTGCTTCTGGGCTTCCAGCTCAGCGCGCGCCGGGTCCGTCGGGATCAGGTTGTACAGCGAATACATTAAAAACGAAACGATGAGAAACACAAGCGCCATGTATCCGATACGCTTGGCAACATATTTGCCCATCTCATCCATCCTCTCTATGGTGTTCTTTCTTTTTCTTTCTCTCTCTCTTGTGGTGCGGCTCATACCGCCATGCACGGGCACGACCGCTCGGCCTGCCCGCGACATCTATATTTTCATCCGCAGGACAAGTGCTTTGCCCTTGAATCATCCCGCCTTTGTGTGTTCAAGGGCAGGGCGCTTGTCCTTCAAAAGGACGTTTCATTCAAAATCAAAAAAGTAGGGAAAAAAGGGGCGGGCAGAACGCCCGCCCCCAATTCTGTGATCGGAACTGAGCAAAAATTACTCGGCAACGGTCGCGTAGAGAATCGCCTGCTGGAACTCCCAGAAGGAATCCTGCGTGTAGTTCTCAAGCCAATCCGGATAGACGGTGATGTAGATGTTGGAGTAGAGCGGGATCTGCGGGAGCAGCTCGTTCCACAGCATCTGGAAGCCCTTCCAGTAGGTCATGTACAGCTGCGTGTTGCTGGAATCCACGCCGTAAACCATGTTCATGGTGAGCGCGTCCATCGCCTCGTTGTACAGACGGTTGAGGTTGTAGCCCTGCGCGACCATGTCCGGGTCGAGCGTCCACTCGTAGGACTGGTCGTAGGCCGGGTTGAAGTTGCTGGCCAGGTTGAACATGCCGTAGGTCGGAACGGCGTACTTGTCGCCCTGAGAAGCGTCGCGATAGTAGTAGTTGAGCAGCTCGGTGAAGGTCATCACGTTCTGGTTGATCTTCATGCCGGCCTCAGCGGTCTGCGTGCCCTGCGCAAGCATGACGTTGAGCAGCTCGGAAACCGGGTTGTTCTCGGAAGAGGACCACTCGATGATCAGCGGCATCAGGATGGTGCCGTCGGCGAGGGTGACGTTGTGCGCGTAGGTGCCCGCCTCGACCTCGGTGACCTTCTTGTAGCGGATTTCGCCGGAGCCATCGACATAGTCGCTGCCGTCGGCGTTGTAGACCCAGCCGTCAGCCTTCAGCTCTTCGACGGCCGCTTCCGGATCGTAGGAATACGGATTGAGGGTCATCTCCAGCCACTCTTCGGCCTCCTGATACTGCCACAGGCCGGTGCCGTACATGCCGTTGACGACGCCGCCCCAGCCCTGGCAGAAGGTGTTCGCAAACTCGTTGCGATCCAGCAGCAGGGCAACCGCGTGACGGACAGCCTCGAACTGGGTCGGGCCGAAGTCGCACTGGAAGTTCAGCATGCCGTAGCCGGCACGGTCGAACTGCACGTAGTCAAAGCCGCCCTCGGCGATGATGTCCAGCGCCGTGTTGATCTGGTTGCCGTCGGTCACGGTGTCGTAGAAGTTGAAGGCGCCGGTCTTGAGCGCGTCGGCCCAGGTCGCGTCTTCGGTCTTGGTGACGACGATCTTCTCGATGCTCGGCTTCTGGCCTTCGAAGTTGCCCGCGTAGTTCGGGTTGATGGTCAAGGTCGCCTGCAGGGAGCCCTTGTCGAACGCGACAAGGTTGTACGGGCCGGCGGAAACGCGGTCCTCACCGGCGTTGAAGCGGGCGTACTCGAGCTGCTTCTCGATGCCTTCCTTGGTGAAGTCGCCGGCGATGTAGCAGCCCTCGCCGTCGTCCTTCAGCTCAACGCCCTCGCCCAGCCAGTACTTGAGGGAGAACGGCTTGAGGGCGATGTAGTTGAGGTCATAGTAATACGGGATCTTTTCCGCGAGGATGGTCACGGAGAAGGTGTAATCGTCGATCAGGCGAATGCCGGAAACCGCGGTCGCCGTGCCGTCATAGTAGTCCTTGCCGCCGACATAGGTCAGGTGGCCGGTCAGCTTCGCGCCGGTATCCATCGCGACCTTGGAGCAGGCGAAGACCTCGGCCCACAGGAAGTCGGCCGCCTTGATCTCTTCGCCATTGTTGTAGGTCAGACCCTCGTTGATGGTGACGGTGAACGTCTTGCTGCCATCCGGGTTGACGACGGACTCGATGTTCTTGGCGATGGTCGGGTTCACGACATACTCGCCGCCCTGATTGGTGACGGTGACGCCGTAATCGTTGGTCAGATCACGGATCATCTTGTCGGTCGCGTTGTTCGTCCACCAGGAGCTGGGGGCAAAGTCGCCGCCGATTTCGGTGGAAGAACCATACACGATGGTTCCCTTCTCAGACGTGCCCTCGGCAAACGCCATCGCGCCCGCAGAAACGAGCATGGCCGCCGCCAGAAGCATGGAAAGAAGCTTCTTCATGGATACATCCTCCCAGATAATAAATTATATTTCGTCCGCAGCACGTTCTGCGTCAAAATATCGCGTTCCGATCCGACTCTTCAGACAGAGCTGGATAAACAATATTACTATACACTGTTTTTTCTTTTCTGTCAATCACGCCGACGGTTTTTTGTCTGCTTTTGCATTCATATTTTTACCCGTTTAGCCTGCCGAGTTCCAGAATTTTGCACCAAGTCTCCTCCGTGACTGGAATTCCGTTCTCGCGGTTCTTCGCGCGCGTTCTGTCAAGCCCCTCGCCCGGCGCGTGTACGCCGCAGCCGCCCTCGATGGGCGGCAGGCTGTGCAGGAAGGCGATGGTCTCCTCCATCTGCGCCTCCACGGCCTTCATATCCACGACCGCCGCCGGGTGAATCGCGATGAACACCTGACTCATGCCCTTTTCGCCGTCGCTCATCAGGCCGATCATGCGGCTCGTGCGCCCGGCGGAGAGCATCGACGCGCAGAGATCCAGCATGATGGACAGCGCGCTGCCCTTCCACATCGCCATCGGCATCATCCGGCCGCTCTCGCAGATCTTCTGGGGATCGCAGGTGGGGTTGCCGTCCGCGTCGTAGCCGCAGGGCGTATCGAGCATCTTGCCCTCCTGCGCCATGATTTCCAGCTTGCCGTAGGCGTACTGGCTCACCGCCATATCCATCACCAGACTGCCCTTTTCGCGCGGGATGGCGAAGGTGATCGGGTTATTGCCGGTGGAGGGCTCGAGCGTGCCCCACGCCGTCAGATTCATGCAGGTGTTGGTGAAGCAGATGCCCATCAGCCCCGCGTCCGCCATCGTCAGGCCGTATCGACCCGCGCGCAGCCAGTGGCTGTTGTTGCGCAGCGCGACGCAGGCAATGCCGTGCGCCTTGGCCAGCTCGATGGCGCGCGCCGTCATCTGCTCCGCAATCAGCGGGCCGACGCCGAAATGCGCGTCATAGACCTCCAGCGCGCCGAAGCCGCCGACCTTCTCGGCCTTCGTCACCTTCGGGTCGCAAAGCCCGCTCTCCATATCGCTGATGTATCGCGGATAGCGGTTCATGCCGTGGCTGTAAATGCCGTCCAGCGAGTTGCCCGCGAAGATCTCGGCAAAATGCTTCGCGTCTTCCTCGCCCATGAATCGGGTCAGCCCCTTCGCCATTTCGCGAACGGCCTCGTCGTATTGAACGTAAATCATGCGGATAGTTCCCCCTTATCGGCTGTGATTCCCTTGTTTTTCGCGGCGCGCCTTCTTTTTTCCTGCCAACCGTCGCTGTCAATTTCTGTCGGAGCGATTTCTTTTCGGCACGATCCGCCGCACAAGCCCGAGCAGCGCTTCCTCGATCTGCGCGCTGTATTTCATGGCGAACACAAAAATCAGCAGCCCCGCTCCGCCGATGACCGCCCACGCCCAAACCGGCAGGCTGAGCGACCCGCTGCCCAGCAGCGCCGCGACGACCAGCCCCCACGGCCTGGCCAGCGCCATGATCGCGACAAACCGCCCGAGCGGAATCTTCGTCAGCCCCGCCAGCATGCAGAGCGCGTCATCCGGGAAAAACGGAAAGAGCATCGTCAAAAACAAAAACATATCCTGCTTTTCCTCGATGATCGGCAGGTATTTTTCCATCACGCCCTTGTCCAGAAACCGCTGCACCGCGTTCCGCCCCAGCGCCCGCGCCGCCAAAAACACGATCACAGACCCCGCGATCACCGCCAGCACGCCCAAAATCATCGCCGGCCAGAAGCCCAGCGCCAGCGCACCCGCCATCATCGAAATGTTGCTGGGAATCGGCGCGACGATGACCGTCATCATTTGCAGCGCGAAATACACCGCGCCCGCCCAGACGCCCGCGCCCGCGATCACCTCGCGCAGCGCCTCCACCGAGTTGATTTTTTCAAAAAATCCGTTTTTCCAAAGCGCGCAGCCGCCCGCCGCCAAAAGCGCGGCGACAGCCAGCGCAGCCAAAATGATGCGGATTATCTTTTTTCGGTTCATAAACTCCTTCCGTCTGCCTTCCGGCAGACACCTCCCTCAAAGAGGGAGGTCTTCTATGCTAGATGCGCGACAAAGCGCAACCGAGGGAGTTACGACTCCTTCCGTCTGCCTTCCGGCAGACACCTCCCTCAAAGAGGGAGGTCTTCTGTGCTAGATGCGCGGCAATGCGCGACCGAGGGAGTTACGACTCCTTCCGTCTGCCTTCCGGCAGACACCTCCCTCGAAGAGGGAGGTCTTCTGTCAGATGCACAGCAACGCGCTCTTCTTCCTTAAAAGCGCAATAAGGAGCTCCCTCTTTCGTAAATGCGCAGCAAGGAGCTCCCTCTTCGAGGGAGCTGTCAGCGAAGCTGACTGAAGGAGTCGTTCCCCTTCACAACACCGCCGCCGCGATCGTATACCCCCATGTAAACACAACCAGCAGCGCCGCGCAGACCGACAGCCCGACGGCGTGCGCCGCGCGGCTTTTCAGGCTCTGCGCCTGCAGAATCGGCAGCGTTGCCAGCGCGTAAAGATACCGCGCGCCGGAAAGCAGCCACGTCGGGGACAGCACGACGGCCACGTACACAAAGCTGTACGCAGCCAGATCGAACGGCAGCTTTTTCTGCCGCGCCGCCAGCAGGATGTAGATATACCCCATCGCCAGAAGCTGAAAGCCCCAAGTGAACAGCCAGTCGTCATCCCCGCAGGTGGAAATCAGGTAGCTGACGGTGTTCGCCGTCGAAGCCCAGAACGAGCCGGGCTGCTGATACCAGTTCTCCTTCTGATAGATCAGGTAGGTCATCGGGTTGCCCGTCACCAGCCAGTTGATTCCCCAGTAGATGAACAAACCGCCGAATACCATGCCCACCTGCGCCAGACAGCGCAGCACCGCCTTCATCCGGAGCCCCTCGCGGGGGATGCGCGCCAAAAACGCGATGATGAACAGGCCGGAGACAATCACCCCCGGCATGCGCGTCAGCGCGCTGGCCATGCCGCACAGCGCCGCGCCCCACGGATGACCGCGCCGCAGCAGGCAGACCGTTGCCAGCGTCAGGCTGATAAACAGCGCCTCCGTGTACGCGCAGGCGAGGAACACGCTCATCGGGCTGAGCAGAAAATACGCGACCGCCAGCCGCGCCCCGTGCCCGCCCAGATGCATCGCCGCCAGATCGTAGAGCAGCGCGGCGCACAGCCCCGAGCAGAGCAGCGAAACCAGCGTCCCCGCCGCGAACAGGTTTCCGCCCGTGAAGGCCGAAAACACGCGCGTCACCGCGGGGTACAGCGGGAAAAACACCAGCCGAAGCCGCGCGTCGCCGACGTTCGTATAGCCGTCCCGCGCAATACCCAGATAATGCCGCACATCCCAGTGCGTCCACAGCGCCTCGAAGGAATCCGCGAACGAATCCGCCCCGCCGCCCTTCCTATAAAAGGCATACGCCAGCGCGTAGAGCATCAGGCGGCTCGCCACCGCCGCCGCCGCGGCCAGCGCCATGGCCCGTCCGTCCGGCAGCGCCCGAACCGTTTCATTCTCCAGCCCCGAGGCGCTTTCCTCCCCCCGCATCACGCGGGTCAGTCGAACACATAGGCAAACGCCGCAAACGCCCATCAAAATTGCGGACGCTGCGGCGGCTGTCGTTTGTAAAAGATTGGATAGCGCGTCCATCATGCTCCTGCACCTCAGCGCTTGCGCTTTCCGTTTTTCTGCGGGGTCTTCGCCGGGTGATAAGCCTCGTCTTTGCTGACGCGCGGCGGGAGGGCGTTGATCCCGGCGATTTCGTTGCCGTCATCCTCCTCCATCATCTTCGCCACGCGGCTCACAAGCCCCTTCTTCGGCTTTTTCGCCGCCTCGGCGGCCTGCTGCACCTGCGGCCACTGGGGCGGATCGGGCAGCCGCTCCACCGTTTCGCCGGAAACATAATCGCTGTATGTTCTCGGCTTCTGCTGGGGCGCGCGGCGGCGGCGCGGGGCGGTCTGTGCGTCGGTCTGCGCCGCCTCGCCGCTCTGCGCGGCGCGGCGCGCCATTTCCGCGTCATAAGCCGCTTTTTCCTGCCGATAGCGCGCCATATCCTGCTCGTACTGCGCCTTTTGGCGCTCATATTCGGCCAACTGCCGCTGATATTCCGCCTGCGCCTTCTGCCTCTGTGCTTCTTCATAGGCTTTTTGCTGGGCGATACGCTGCTGCTCGGCCTCGTAGGCTTTTTGCTGGGCGATACGCTGCTGCTCGGCCTCGTAGGCTTTTTGCTGCGCGATGCGCTGCTGCTCGGCTTCGTAGGCTTTTTGCTGCGCGATGCGCTGCTGCTCGGCCTCATAGGCCTTTTGCTGCGCGATGCGCTGCCGCTCGGCCTCGGCCTTCTGCCGCGCCTCTTCCTGCATCTGCTGCTGCCATGCGTCGATCTCCGCGCGGCGGCGCTCCACCTCGGCCGCGCCCGGCCCTTCCGCGCGCACGGCGGAATAGCGCTGGGTTTCGGCCATGCCCTCGGCGGCCTTCGCGCCGTATCTCATGCCGGGGTATGCGCCCAACTCCTCGTCCGGCACGCTCTGCGCGCGCTGCATGACCTCCTGCGCCTGCCGCTCGTCCATCTGCGGCTGCTGGAGCGGCAGCCACTGTTCTTCTTCCTCTTCCGGCGCGCCTGAATCCGTTTGCGCATAGGCGGCGGGCATTTTCTGCGTTTCGTCGCCGCTCGGCGCGCGCTTTTTGCGCTTTTCCTCCTGCTCCGGCTCGGGCATGCGCAGAAAACGGCGCGCCCGCCTCGCCCAGAGGTGATACGGCTGCCAGCGGATCAGCCAAACCAGCCAGTCGATCGCCAGCCCCGCCGCCAGAATCACGACGACAATCAGGACCCAGTTTTTGCCGAGAAATTCCAGCAGGGTCGTGTGGTCGGTGGTAAACAGCGCCCAGATCGCGTTGACCAGCGCGCGCACCCAGCCCATCAGCAGGTTAAACAGCGAATCTGCGAGTGTTCCCATGTTTCCTCCGTTTTATGGCTTCGCCTGCAGCGTGACGGTGACTTCCGGCGAGCTCAGCGCGCAGGTGAACTCCGGCGCGTTGTCGATATGAATCTGCACCGGCAGGGTGTATACGCCCTCCTCCAGCCCGGAAACATCCACAAACAGATGCACGCTCGATGCGTCCAGCGCGTTGATGAAGGTGTAGCCGCCGGTGAGCTGCGCGGTGGTGCTCGCCGTGCTGAGCGAGGCGGTCAGGTGATCCGCCAGCCCGTCCGTCTGAATCGGCAGGCGGCGCAGCGTACATTCGGTCTGCTTTTCGCTGATGCGGGCGGTCACGCTGATCTCGGTCGGCAGCGTGTTTTCAACGCCCGTCAGCTTTTTCAGGCGCACATAGCCCGTCACGTCCTCCGTCGCGCCCCCGATGTTCAGCGGCGAATCCGTCGTCAACGCGTCGATTGCATCCAGCAGCTCCTGCCGTGCGGCGACGGGCACGGTCTCCTCCGCCAGCTCGATGGCCGTCAGTTCATAGCCCTCCGCCGGTTCGCCCGTCACGAAGCTCTGCGCCTCCAGCGGCACGTTCTTCATCGGCACCAGCTCGGTTTCCACCACGACGGAATTGGTGATGACGGATTGGTTGGTGATTTCCAGCTTGTCGGAAACGACGACGTTCCCCTGCGAATCCTGCAATTCGATGTTCAGCGCGGAGCGATCCGTCATCCGGCGCTCGCTCAGCGCGGATTGATCCAGCCGCGCCACGACGCGCGCCACGCTGGCCACCAGCGACTGCGGGCCGGAGACAGACAGCGTCGTCGGGTCGGTCTTATAGCTGTCCAGATACAGCCCTTCCGGGATCGTCCCGGTCATTTCCAGCACGACGGGCACGCGGCGGGTGATGTAGCGCTCCACGTTCACGGTAATTGAGGCTGGTTCGCAGGAGACGACCGGGCCGTAAAGCTGAGAGGAATAATACGTCACACTCAGCTCGTTCTCGCCCTCGCCGGTGATCTGGCTCAAATCAAAATGCGGGTTATAGGCCGTGCCGCTGACGCGGTTGTAGTTGGCCTGCGTCACCTCGACGGTCATCTTGACGGCGGGCACCTTTTCAAGGATGTCGTCCATCACGATGTATCCGCGGCTCTTGAGCGCCGCCTCGCCCGTCACCGTGACGGCGACGTTGGCGAACGTCTTCTGCCGCGTCAGCGTGCCGTCGGAGGCGACCAGCGCGCTCCAGCAGACCACCGCCGCGAGCGCGGAAACGGTGATGAGAAACGGCTTACCGGCCACCACCCTGGCGATGATCCGCCGCAGCTTGCGGAACGGGCCGCGTCCCTCAGGCTTTCTTGTCGGCCTGCTGTTCATCATGGGCGCCCTTCCTCCTTTGCTTGAAATGCAGCAGCGGCACACGGGCGTCCTTGTCCTGTGCGTCGTAAATGCCATGGAGAATCTGCCGCAGGGATGCCTCGTCCAGATGGCGGACGAGCCTGCCGCCCTCGGCCATGGAGATGATGCCCGTCTCCTCGGAGACGATGAACACCTTCGCATCCGAAATTTCGCTCACGCCCAGACCCGCGCGGTGGCGCGTACCCAAATCGCGCCCCACGCCCGTGGTATCCGACAGGCGCAGCAAACAGGCCGCCGCGATCACGCGGTCGCCGCGAACCACCACCGCGCCGTCATGCAGCGGGGTGTTCGGCTCGAAGATGTTTTCGATCAGCGGCTGGGAGATGACGCCGTCCACGCGGGTGCCGGTGGCGATCACGTCGTTCAGCCGGATCTTGTTTTCAATGACGATCAGCGCGCCGACCTTGCGCCGCGCCATGTGCTCCAGCGCGAGGATCATTTCGTCGATAATCAATTCGGCGTTGCCCGCCTGCACGAGCGCGGTCGAGCTGTCAAACACGCTGTTGTTGCCCAGCTCTTCCAGAATACGCCGGATTTCGGATTGAAACAGCACAATCAGCAGCACCGGCCCGGCGTTAATCATCCACGCCAGCAGCGCGTGGATGGTGCGCATGCCGAGCACGTCGCTGAGCCATGTCGCAATCAGCAAAATGATGATACCCTTGATCGTCTGTGACACGCGCGTCTGCCTGACGTGCACGAGCAGCTCATAAATGATGATGGTCAGCAGCAGGATATCGATCAGGTCGATCAGACGCGGCCTGTTGAATACGTTCCACAGGATTGCTGATATCTGTTCCCCAATCGCGTTCAAGGCACTTCCTCCCATCTATAACGGCATGTGTTTCTATTATACACCATCGCCATTCTTTCGGACAGGGGCTATCGTTTGTTATTTTTGTAAAATTTTGTGGCGGTTTGTGAACGACGCCTTCCGTCTGCCTCCGGCAGCCACTTCCCTCTGAGAGGGCGGCATATGGCGCAGCGACTCCTTCCGTCTGCCTTCGGCAGCCACCTCCCTCTAAGAGGGAGGCATAGGGCGCAATCCCTTTGAATTGCGGGAATAAGCGCTTCCTTACGAAGGAAGCTAAGGAAGCCGGCCAAAGAAATCAGGCGTTAAAAAATATTCTCCCTCTTGAGCGGAGGGAGAACTGTGTTTTCACTTGATCCGCGCTCAGGCGCCCGCGCCGTCCGCGTGCGCGCCCGCCGTGTGCGCGGCTTCCCGCGGGGTGAAGAGCATGGAGATGCTCCAAAGCCCCGCCGCGCCGACAATGGTATACAGCACGCGGGAGATCATCGCCGCCTGCCCGCCGAACAGGAAGGCAATCAGATCAAACTGAAACAGGCCGACAAGCCCCCAGTTGATCGCGCCGACGATCACCAGCAGCAGAGAAAAACGATCCATTGCATCCACTCCTTTCCGCCATGCAGTCTGCGCGGAAAGGGCGCGTTTTATTCGGTTTTTTTCGCGCCGGGAAACTCGATCACCTTGCCCCGCTCCATCCGCGCCTCCTCGGGCCACGCGCGGGCGGGCACGTCGGTCAGCAGTCCCTCCCGAATGCAGGCGTTTACCAGCCGAACGGCATAGCTGAGCGCCGCCTCCGGCGGATAGCCGATGGTTTCGGATAGCGTCAGCAGTTCGTCATAGGTGGCCTGCTCCATTTCCATCGTAACTTTGGGGCGCATGCACCAGCCCTCCTCGCAAAAATTCGCAAAAGCCGCGTTCGGTGTCACATCGCGTCGGCCTCGTCGGTTTGCAGCGTCAGCAGGTCGGAAACCCTGTCCCGCCTGGAAACGCAGACGCGGATATCGTTTCCCACGTCGAAGCCCGCCGCCGAAAGCGCGCCGCATACCGTATTATATGCCAGTTCAGGTAAATTATTGTCAGTAGAAAGGTGAGAAAGAAAGACGGCGCGCGTTCCGCTTTCCGCCAGCTCGCACAGCGCGCGGGCGCAGTCCTCGTTGTTGAGGTGCCCCCTCTGGCCGAGAATCCGCTGCTTGAGCCGCTGGGGATACGGCCCGCGGCGAACCATGTCCACATCGTGATTGGCCTCCAGCACCAGCGCCTGACAGCCGGAAACCGCGCGCATCCACGTCTCGCTGATGTGCCCGATATCCGTCGCCACGCCGCAGCGCAGCCCCTGACAGTCAAAGGCGAACCCGACGGGATCGGCCGCATCGTGCGGAATCGGGAACGGATGGACATTGAGCGCGCCGATATAAAAATCCTCCCCGGTGTAAAACGTGCGCATGCACTTTTGCGGAATCCCGGTCTCCCTCTGCAAAATGCCCTGCCACGTGCCCTCGTTGGCATAGACGGGCATTCCGTACCGGCGGCAGAGCACGCCGAGCCCGCGAACATGGTCGATATGCTCGTGCGTGACCAGAATCGCGTCGATGTTCCGAATATCCACGCCGATTTCGCGCAGATTGGCCTCCACGCGCGCGGCGCTCATCCCTGCGTCCACCAGGAGCTTCACACCGCCGCAGGCCATATAAACGCTGTTTCCCGACGAGCCGGAAAACAGCGGGCAAAGGTTGAGCTGCATGACTTTACAAATTCCTCTCTATCCGTTACAATCCATAGATGTATTATAGCGCAACTCCGGCGCCGCGTAAAGGAGAAGAAACACGATGGAGCATTATCGCCTGTGGGGGCGCGTCGTCAGCCGCCACCGCATTGTAAAAAACGAAACCGTCGAGATTCACGACGGGGATATCGAGTCCGCCTTTCTGGAGCTTTGCCGCCGCTTCGACGTGCAGCGCCCGCTGCAGCTGCCCAAGCATAACCGCGAATGGGAGAAGTTCGGCCGCACGTTTTACACGAAGGAGCATTTCACCGAGCCCATCGACTTTGACAAGCTCGAAGTCGAGCTGCTCACCCCGGACGGCGAAAAGAAGCACAGCGGCCCGCGCACCCCGCTGATGGACGCTTGAGCGCGCCGGTCGTCGGCCGTTTCGCGCCCACGCCGAGCGGGCGGCTGCATTTGGGCAACCTGCTCTGCGCGCTGATCGCGTATCTCTCCGCCCGCAGTCAGGGCGGGCGCTTTCTGCTGCGCATCGAGGATCTGGATACGCCGCGCTGCCCCAAGCGCCTGTGCGACGCCGCCGTTTCCGATCTGGCGTGGCTGGGCGTCGCCTGGGATGAACCGCCGCTCGTGCAGAGCGAGCGCACCGACGTCTATCGGCGCTATTTTGACGCGCTCGATGAAAAAGGCCTGCTCTATCCCTGCTTCTGCACCCGCGCGCAGCTCCACGCCGCCGACGCGCCCAACCGCGGCGACGACATGCCCGTTTACGCCGGCACATGCGCCCATCTCTCCCCGGAGACCGTCGCGGAGAAGCTGAAAACCCGCCGCCCCGCGTACCGCCTGCGCGTGCCGGATGAAACGATTGCCGTCTGCGACCGCCACTACGGGCTGTATCAGGAGAATCTCGCGCGCGACTGCGGGGATTTTCTCTTGCAGCGGTCGGACGGGCTGTTCGGGTATCAGTTAGCCGTGGTGGTGGATGACGCGCTCAGCGGCGTAAACGAAATCGTGCGCGGTCACGACATCCTGTCCTCCACGCCGAGACAGCGCTATCTCCAGCGCCTTTTGGGCTTTGAAACGCCCGCCTACGCGCACATTCCGCTGCTTGAGGACGCGCAGGGCCGCCGCCTCGCCAAGCGCGACGGCGACACCGACCTGTCCGCGCTCTCCAAGCGCTTCACCCGCGAGGACATCCTCGGCATGCTGGCTTACAGCGCGGGGCTTCTGCCCGAAAACCGCCCCGCGACCATGGAGGCGCTGATCGGCGCGTTTGACTGGAAGAATGTCAAAACGGAGGATATGCGCCTGCCGCCGTCCTTCCAATTTGCCGCCCGTTCCACCTGATACGATTGATACGATAAAAGACGCTGCCGCAGATGGTTTTCATCGGCGACAGCGTCTTTTTATACTAATTCGCAGTTAAAATGCTTAACAGAGCGCATCAGATTTTTTGTTCTGACGAAGCCAAGTGAAGTGAGGCGTACTGGAGGTACGTTGAACGGAACGAGGCAAAGTCAGAGCGAAAAAGATGGTGCGCGGATTAAGCCATTTTAACAAGAATTAGTATTAGTCCCTTTGCGTTCTGCGCAGGGCGCAGGAGAGCGCCGCCAGCGCCAGCGGCATGAGATAGATCACCGGGAAGCCGTAGCGGTCCTGATGCTCGATGCACGGGCCGCAGAGAATGACCACCATCGTCAACATCTGCGAAAGCAGGATCGTCAGCATCCCGCGCGCTTTTCGGCTGCATGCAATCGCGCAAGCGCCCAAAAGCACCGCGCAGTAAAAGCCCAGCGTATTGAGCTGGAGCGCAAACGGGAGCGCCAGCGCGACCTGACGCAGACTGCTTTCCATCTTCTCCAGTCGGGTCAGCGTCCCGCTTCGGTGAATATCCAGCGCTTCTTCCTCCTGCGCGGAAAGCCCGGTTCCCGTGAAAATCGCCAGATTGCAGGTGCTCACGTCGAACAGCAGCGCATTTTGGATGATCGTCGCAGACAGATAGCAGCCGGGGTGCCGGATCATCTGGCTCGCCCACGCCTGTCCATACGCCAGCCAGTCGCGCGGCGTCGCCGTCTTCCGATACATCGCCTTCACCGGGTCGGAAAGCTCCGGCTGATAGCGTTTTGCCAGCTCGTCGTAAACCAGCACCCCGTCGATCGCCGCGCGCTCCTCGTCGGTGACTTCCGAGGCGTATTCCGAAACAAACCGCGCCGTCTGCTGAAACGGCAGGGACAGCGCCTCGCCCAAGCTCGCCGCCTGCGGATGAAAGCGCGCGTCAAACCCCGCGTCAAACCCTGCGCCGAGCAGAAACGGAAGCGCCGCAACCGCGGCAATCGCCGCCCGTCGTTTTCTGCCGCGCGTTCCCAAAAACAGCGCCGCGCAAATCGGAATCCAGACCATCGCGCCGTTCGGGCGCATCCGAAGCATCAAAAACGCGGACAGGGTCATGCGGAGCACAAACCCCGCGCTAAACCCGTCGCCTTCCTTTTCCAGAAAACGCTGTCGAACCATCTCGCAGAGCATCAACAGCATCGCGTAGCTGTAAGGAACATCCTTGAGGATCACCGTGATGTTGTCGCAGTACACTGGCGCGAAAGCGCACAGCGCAAGCGAAAGCGCCCGCAGCCAGACCGGCGCGCAAAGCCTGCGCATGATCCACTGGCTGTATCCGATCACCGCCGCCGCGAAAATCGCCTGCACCAGCACATAGGCAAACAAGCCCGCGTTTCCGCTGCCCAGCGCATGCCCCAGCCGGGTTGTCCCCAGCAGGAAGAACGCCAGAAGCGTCGGATGATGCTTGCTCCACGGCAACAGCCCCAAAATCTGGTCAAACTGAGATTGCGTATCCGAATTCATGGAAGCCGGATAGCTGACCGCCAGATGCGGCAGCCAGCAGAGCAGTACGGCGGCCATGCAAAACAGCAGGGTATGCGCCCGATACGCCCTGCGCAGCGCGCCGTCTCTTTGTATCCGCAAATCCAGCCTTCCGTCCAGCCCGGCCTCCAGCAGGCGGAAAAGCAGCTCGAACAGGCTCGCCATGCCCAGCGCCAGCACCGCCGCCTTGAGCTTCTGGCTGCCGGAAAGGAAGGACTGATTCAGGTCGTTCGTGTTGACCACGCTGACCGCGATCACCTGCCAAACGCCGAGAAACAGCGCCGCCAGCCGAACCCGAAGCACCGCTTTGGGCAGGCGCTCGTCCGCCCAGCTCAGCGCCAGAAGACACACCAACGCCGCCAGCGCCACCGCGCCGCTCTTCCCCACGAGCGACTGGCCGATGTTGACGTAATTGTCGCCGCTGCGCACGTTCAAATCCATAAACATCGCCCACGCCATCAGCCCGGCGCGCAGCACATTTCCGATTTTCAAAGCGCTCATTTGTTTTTCGTCACATACACCGCCGTCGCGACGGGTACCTCCTGCTCCGTGCCGGAACGGGTATACGCGCCGTCCGCCGGGAGGGTGATGGCCTCGCCAATCAGGTAGAATGTGTAAACGCCGCCCTGCTCCACCTCGTCCGCCGTGGACAGCACGACGTACAGCGCATCCTCCCACACGCCGGTGGCGGGATTGCTGACGCAGACCAGCGCGCACGGCTGACCGTCGTAATCCGTAAATTCCATCACCTTGCCGCGCAGGATGAAGCGCTTCTGCGCGTACTGCGCGGGCTTTTTCGCCAGCTCGTCGTAGTCAAGCGCGATCATCTTCTGCCGGAACTGGGCGATCAGCTCGCGCTGCGTCCATTCCCGCGTGAGGGTGATGCTCCGGGTGCTCTGGGCAAAGCCGTCCGCCTTCGCGCGGAGGGTGAAGGTCTCCGTGCCCGCCTCGCTCATAAACACGCGAACGGAGAACCCGCCGTTCTTCCCTGCCTTGACGTTGGTATTCATGCCCTTGCCGTCGATATACACCGTCGCGTTCGGCTCGGTCACGCCGCGCACGGTCACGCTGCCGCCGGTGAACGTCGTGCTCTCCGGCTCGGTGATCTCCAGCCGCGCATCCGGCTTTTCGTAGCGGATCGTGAACGTCGCGGTATCTTCCCCAGCCGTCACCACCAGCTCATGGTCGCCTTCGTCCGCCAGCTTGACCTTCAGGGAGAAGCTGCCGTCCTTCTTCGCGCCGGTTTTGGCGAGCTGCTTTCCGCTCTCCTCCACCCGGATCTCCGCAGAAGCCGCGGCATGGCCGGACAGCGTGAGCTGCGCCGAGGTCGTATACGCCGGGATTTCGTCCAGCGTCAGGCTGCCGCTGGTCTCCACCGCCGCGCTGCCCAAAATGGGTTCGGGCGTGGCGGTCGGCTGCATCGTGGCCGTGGCCTGCGGCGTGGGCGTCGCCTGCCCGAGCGAGGAAAGCAGCTTCATGCCCGAAAGGAGCTGCTCCATGCGCGCGTCGTCCGCCTCGTCCGGTTCGCGGCCCACGATGGTCTGCTCGATCATATACAGTTTGCCCAGATGCAGCGTCGCGTAGCGCAGGCTGTACACCGGCATGGACGCATACATGGCCGAGCTGGTCAGGCGCACGCAGGCGGGCGCGGTATCGACATAGGCGCAGGTTTCATACAGGCCGCTCATTTCAAACTGCGCCAGAAACGCGAGCCGCTGCTCCTGCGTCATCTTGTCCATGTCCTGCACATCGGCGAATTTTCCCGCGTCCGTCACGCTGACGGCAATCTGCCCGCCGTCGTCCGGGATGACCTCCATCACAATGCCCGAGGCCACATAGCTGGCCAGCACGGCCTCGCTGCTCGTGCCCAGCGACTTGAGCAGCGCCTCGTGCTCGCCCAGATTCGTCTGCGTGAGCACGGTTTCATCCTCCCGCTGCGTGTAGCGGAATCCTTCGTAGGGAAAAACATACGTCGCCGTCTGCGCGAGCGCGCCCGCGCCCAGCGCAAGCAGCCCGGCGCACAGCAGCATACAAGCCTGTCGTTTCATCGAGAAAGCCCCCTTTGGGTGTCGGCGGTTGTTTTCTTATTTTTTCGCAACGTCGCGGCTCATGGCCGAAAGCTGCGCGAGCGCAAACATGAACATCAGGTTGATGGGCAGCATCGCGCTGAGCGTCGCGCTCTCCATCATGCCGATGAGCAAACTGGCGAACGTCATCATGCAAAGCCCCAGCGCGCCGCGCGGCCGCTTGGGCGCAAAGAAGACGCGAATCGTCTGCCAGACCGCAATCGCCAGGAAGACGATCTGCGGTACCAGACCGATCAGGCCGAAATCGGCCGCCCACTGCAGGTAGGCATTGTGAACGGCTATGCCGTCCGTCCAGGAAATATACTGACCGATTTTGTGCCCCGTCTGGTTGACGCCGTTGCCGATCATCATCATCTTCGGGTTATCGCGCCAGAACATGAAGACGGCGCGCCAGATATCGGTTCGATCGCTGAACGAGCCATCCGTGTTGGCCAGCACGCGCGCCCGTATCTTTCTGACCTGAATTTCCGGCACTGCGGGTTCGGCGGCTGCCTCCTGCGCCGGCGGTTCAGCCGCCTCGACCGACGCTTCCGCCGTCGTTTCTTCGGCGCTCGGTTCGACCGGCTGCGCTTCCGGCACTTCTTCGGCGCTCAATTCGGCCTGCTGCGCTTCCGCCTGCTCGGCCAGCGCCGCCTGAAGCGCCGCGTCATACGCCAGTTGGTTGTAGTGCGCAACCGCCGCGCGGGTCATCCTGTCCGCGCCCCAATAGCCGCCGCCCAGCACAACGGCACCGGCCAGCACCGCCGCCAGCAGACCCGCCGCGACATTCCGGCGGCAGAGCACACGGCGAACGCCGTCAAACGCGGCGGCGGCCAGCACGGCCAACAGCGCATAGCGGGACGTGCGGCTCTGGGTCAACACGATAACCGCCATCGACATCACGGCCGGAATCAGACAGAAGAGCTTGAGAAGGATGTTTCGGTGGTAGCCCACGCCCATCACGCACATCATGCACAGGCTGATGACAATCATGCCCGTGATGTTGTAATGCACGCCGGAACACAGCCATCCCTCGACCGCGCCGAAGCCGAACGGCCCCAGATCGGCGGCGTAAATCGTACCGCTCCACGCGCAGAACAGAAGCGCCCCGCAGAATACATAGGCGAAGACCGCGCTCAATACGCTCATCGTCGCCATCAGCATTTCGCGCTCGCGCTGCTTTCTCTCGGAAATCGACGCATAAATGCCGAAGAACATCACCGCGTAGCCATGCCACGCAGTCACGTTCTTGCCCGTAAAGCCGAAGCGAATCGCAAACGGCACCAGAATCCAGAGATACAGCACAAAGAGCGTCACCACGTCCGCCCTCGCCGGTTCGAGCGAGGACGCGCGCCGCTGCAAGCGCAGCAGGCACAGCGCCGCGCCCCACGGGATGACGATATAGCCGTACAGCAGGCTCATCGGCTCGCGATACCACGCCACAATGGCGCTATCCCCGAGCGTCGCGTATAAAAACGTCACGATCAGGAACAGCGCTTCATTGCCGAACACCGCCAGCATGATATCCCGAATCAGGCTCTGGCCGCGCGCGAGCAGCCCGTTTTCTCGTTTCTGTTCAGACATAATTTTTCTCATCCTTTTGATTTGAAAAAAGGCGGGGAGGATTACTCCTCCACGCCCAGCACATCGACGGCAGCCGGGCTTTCCGGCGCGGCAACGGTTTCCTGCGGTTCGTTCGCAGTCTGATTTTCCGCCGGGTTCACCGGCTTGCGCGGGCCGCGGCGGCGGCTGCGGCGGCTGCGGCTCGGCTTTTCGCCCTGCGGCTTATCGGCGCTCTTTTCAGGGCGCTCCGGCTGGTTTTTGAGCATGATGACCACGCGGCGGTTCGGCTCCTCGCCCTCCGAATGGGTGGTCACGGCCGGGTGATTTTGCAGCGCGGTGTGCAGCACGCGGCGCTCATAGGGATTCATCGGCTCGAGCACAACCTTGCGGCCGGTCTTGACCGCGCGGTTGGCCATGCGCTGCGCCAGACGGCGCAGGCTGTCCTCGCGCTTGGCGCGGTAATTTTCGGTATCCAGCGTGACGCGGATATAGCCCTCGCGCCCTTTGTTCACCTGCAGGCTGGTGAGATACTGGAGCGCGTCCAGCGTCTCGCCGCGGCGGCCAATGAGGATGCCCAGCGTGTCGCCAATCATGTGGATGGAAAGATTATCCGCCTTGCTGTCGTCCACATAGACGTCCACCTTGACGCCCATGCGGTCGGTCACGTCCATCAGGAATTTCTGCGCGCGTCCCGCCGGGGTGTCCTCCGGATGGATGACGGGCGGCTCGGTCGGCGCGAACGTCTCGGCGGGAACCATCGGCGCGAAATCGCGCTTCTCGCTCTCCTCGCGGGCGGGGCGCGCCGGGCGCGGCTTGGGCGCTTCCGGCTTCTTTTCCAGCTTAGCTTCGGCCTTGGGCGCTTCCGGCTTGACTTCGGCCTTCGGCGCGGCGGGCTTGGCCTCCGGCTTCTTCTCCGGCTTCTTTTCCGGCTTCATTTCCGGCTTCGCCTCGGCCTTCGGCGCGTCCGGCTTCGCTTCCGGCTTAGGCGCTTCGGTCTTCGGCGCGGCGGTCTTCGGCGCGGCGGGCTTCGGCGCGGACTTCTTTTTCTGCTCGTTCAGGCTGAAGCTGCCCAGCAGATCGCTCAGCCCGTGATCGTCCTCGCGCTCGTCCTCCATCACGGTCAGGCGCACACAGGCGGGCTTGCTGCCGAACAGGCCGAACAAGCCCTTCGCGCCCTCCTGAAGCACGTCCACGTGCACGTCGGCAATGGTGACGCCCAGCTCGGCCAAACCGTTGTCGATGGCCTCCTGCGTCGTTTTGCCGGTGAATTCCTTGATTCTCATCAGATGCCGACCTCCTCAGCCTTGGCCGCCTTGCGGTCCTGCTGCTCAAAGTACTTGTTGAAGCAAATCTGTTCGACGATGGCGTAGATGTTGGAAACCACCCAATACAGGGCAAACGCGGAGTTGTAGCTGGCGCAGAAGTAGAGGGACATGAAGGTCATCACGTAGATCATCATCTTCTGGCTGCCCGCCTGAGACGGATCCATCGGGCTGCTCTTCATGGTCAGCTTCTGCATGAAGATCTGGGAAACGACGGAGAGGATCGGCAGCAGGAACCAGCCGTTGCCCTCCTGATAGATGGAGAAGCGGATCAGGCCGAGGATGTTCAGGTTGCCCAGACCCGCCACCGGCGCGATATACGGCGCGTAGGCCGCGGAGCTGATGAACGGGGTGACGACGTCGTTGATATAGGTCGTCAGATCGGCGGCGCCGGCAAAGCTGAGCGCCTGCGGGATCACGCCGTCGGCGACGAGCTTGGCGCTCACGTCGTTCCAGACCTTGTAATCCACCAGACGGAGGGACTGCACATCCGGCATGTAGGTCGCAAACGGGCTGTCGGGCATCCAGAGGTTCTTGATCCACAGGAACGGCTCGACCAGCGTGTGCGGGTCAATCTCCGGGTTGTGGTAGAAGGTGAGGAACTGGGACACCAGCCGCTCGTTCGCGAACGTGCGCAGCGCGTAGAACATCGCGAAGAGGATGACCATTGAAATGAGCATCGGCAGGCAGGAGCCCATCGGGTTGATGCCCTCTTTGCGATACAGCTCCTGGAGCTTCTGGTTGAGCTTCTCCTGGTCATCCTTGTATTTGGCCTGAAGGGCGGCCGCCTTGGGCTGGATAGTCGACATGCGCATGGTGGAGCGGCGGCTCTTGAGGTTGAGCGGCATGACCACCAGCTTGATCAGGATGGTGAAGACGATGATCGTCAGCGCGTAATTGTTGATGAACGTGTGCAGCGCTTTGATGAGCGTGAGCAGCAGCGAATTGAGAAAACTCATGGACGGAACGTCCTCCTTGCGTCAAGAATTGTCCTCAGCCTGTCCGCTTGGGCGAACGGCCTTCCCCGCCGGGGGATAAACGACTTTTTTGTCAGTTTTTTTCGATTTTCGGCTTCGTTTCGGGGGCACGGGGTCGTAAAAGCTTCCCTTATAAAAGGGCTGGCAGCGCAGCAGCCGACGGATGGCCAGATAGCCGCCGTAGAGCGCGCCGTGCCGCTCGACGGCCTGCATCGCGTAGGTCGAGCAGGTCGGCGTAAACGGGCAGCAGGGCGCGTGCATCGGGCTGATAAACCGCCGGTAAAAGCGGATCAGCAGCAGCAGCAAACGCTTGATCACGGGCAATCCGCCGCCTTTTCAGCGGGTCTCGGCTTCTTCTGTGCGTCGGGAAGAAGCAGGTTCTGCCTGCGCAGCAGGTACTGCATGGAACGGCTGAGCTTGTCAAACGCCGCCTCCGCGGCGGGCTGGCGGGCGATGAACACATACAGCCCCGGCTTCATCTGGGGGAGCAGCGGCACACAGGCGGCGCGCAGGCGGCGCTTGATGCGGTTGCGCTGTACCGCGCAGCCGAGCTTTTTGCCCACCGAAAAGCCGACCTTGAGCACCGGGCCGCGCACGTAGAGCATCACCATCTCCCGCGCCCCGGCGGACGCGCCCCGGCGATACACATATTTGAACTGCGCGTTCTTTTTCAGGCTGTAAGTTCTTTGCAAATTAACAACGCTCTCCTCGGTTGACGCCAAAAACGGCAAATGAAAGAAAAAGGCCCGCTCCCGGTCTTTGCCGGGCCGGACCGAACGCCCCGAGTAGCCTCGGAACGGGTGCCGCCGATTGGCGGGCGCTGATTGTCAAATCAATCAGACGGGATTGGAAACGGTCAGCTTCGCGCGGCCGCGGGCGCGGCGGCGGGCAAGAACCTTGCGGCCGTTCTTGGTGGACATACGGGAACGGAAGCCATGCACCTTCGCGCGCTGGCGCTTCTTGGGCTGATAAGTTCTGACAGACGATGCCATTGTTACACACTCCTATCATCAGGTGAATTTGAACAAATGTAGAATCGCGCCGCGGCAGGCGGCACGTTGTTCCATGCGAAAGCGATTATAGTATACTTCACCGGCCGCGGTGAAGTCAAGAAGAATTTCCTGTAAAAAGCGGATAAAACCATAAAAAAGCGTCAAAAAGCGATTCATTTCCGCCGGAACAAACCGTTTGTCAGCAAAATATCACACTTTTTTCGCCGCACTTGACTTTTCCCCGCCCATCAGCGTATAATAAAGCCAAATTGGGGTTTTGCCGCAGGCGTTCCGGCCGGCGATCCCTCGCTGATTTCCGCGCATCCGCGCGTTTTTCATCCAATTTATGAAGGAGGCATATTCTTTATGCGTCGTATCGGTGTTTTGACTTCCGGCGGAGATTCCCCGGGCATGAACGCCGCCGTCATGGCGGTCGCCAAATCCGCGCGCTATTACGGCATGTCCCTCATCGGCATCAAGCGCGGCTATAACGGCACGCTCTGCCGAAGCCACCATATTGAGGATGACATGGTCGAGCTGGATCTGGATACCATTCTGGATATCGCCGATCAGCCGGGCACCTACCTGCGCACCGCGCGCTGCCTTGATTTCATACGACCGGAAATGCGCGTGCACGCGGCCAACAACATCCGCGAGATGGGCATCGAGGGCGTCGTCGTCATCGGCGGCGACGGTTCCTATCACGGCGCGATGGGGCTGTGCGAATTGGGCATCCCCTGCGTGGGCATCCCCGGCACGATTGACAACGACCTCGCCTATACCGAGATGACGCTGGGCTATGACACCGCCGTCAACTCCTGCATCGACGATATCCGCGCCATCCGCGCAACCAGCCGTTCCCACGACCGTCCGGGCGTGGTGGAGGTCATGGGCCGTCACTGCGGCGATATCGCCCTGAAGGCCGCCGCCGGTTCCGGCGCGGAAATCTGCCTCGTGCCGGAGGTGCCGTGGTCGATTCAGGAGGCCGCCGACCGCCTCTCCCGCCTGATCGACATGGGCAACCCGCGCGCAACCGTCGTCGTCGCCGAAGGCGCGTGGGACTCCATGCAGCCCGCCGACTGGCGCCGCTACCTCATCGAGAACGGCGCGAAGGGCATCCACGAGGACGACCCGATCAGCACCGAAAAGCTCGCCTTGCTGCTCAAATACAAGTGCAAGTGCGAGGCGCGCCCGACCGTGCTCGGCTACACCCAGCGCGGCCGTACGCCGTCCGCCTACGACAGCTGGTTCGCCTTCGAGGCCGGCAACCTCGCCGTCAACCTGCTGCGCAACGGCATCGGCAATCAGGTCATCGGCATCAAGGATGGCCGTGTGTACTACCTGCCGATCATCGAGGCGCTCAAGCAGAAGCGCGAGTTTAACCTCTCGCTGTACAACATGATTAACTCTCTGTAATTTCAACATTTCGTGGGGCTGTTCATGCGCAACAGCCCCATTCTTATCGAAAAGGAGAATCCTCCATGCTCGCCAAAAACCAATGCTTTGAAATGACCTGCGACGCCTTCGGTCAGGATGCGCAGGGCGTCTGCCGCCACGAGGGCATGGCCGTGTTTGTCCCCGGCCTGCTGCCCGGCGAACGCGCGCTGGTGCGCATCGTCAAGCCGGAAAAGCGCTATGCCTTTGGCCGCGTGGAAAAGCTGCTGGAAAAGAGCCCCAGCCGCGCCGAGCCGTTCTGCCCCATCTACAAGCGCTGCGGCGGCTGTGTCTGCCAGCACATGACCTACGAGGCCTCCCTTGCCTTCAAGTGCCAGCAGGTGCAGGATCTCCTCCAGCGCGTCGGCGGGCTTTCCATCGAGGTGCCGCCCGTTTGGGGCATGGCGCATCCCTTCGGCTACCGCAATAAGGGCGCATACCCCGTCGCGCAGACGGACGGCGCGCCTGCCTGCGGCTTCTTCGCGCCGCGCAGCCACGATCTCGTCCCCCTGCCCGAAAACGGGTGCGCCATTCAGGGCGAGGATTCCGCCAGGGCCACACAGGCCATCCTGAATTGGATGCGCGAAAACAGCGTCCCCGCCTACGATGAGCAGACCGGACGCGGCCTCGTCCGCCATATTATGACCCGTTCGACGACCTCCGGCGAGTTGATGGTCGTCGTCGTCGTCACCCGTGCGGATATCCCGAAGGCCAGTCGGCTGATCGAGCTGCTGCGCGCCGCCGTCCCCGGCCTGTGCAGCGTCTGCCTGAGCGTCAACAGCCGCCGCACCAACGTCATTTTGGGCACGGACATCCGCGTTCTCTGGGGCAAAGCCGCCATGGAGGACACGCTCTGCGGCCTGCGCTTCTCCGTTTCGCCGCTCTCCTTCTTCCAAGTGAATCCCCAACAGACCGAGAGACTCTACGGCCTCGCGCTGGAATACGCCGGCCTGACCGGCGCCGAAACCGTCGTGGATGCGTACTGCGGCGCGGGCACAATCTCCCTGCTGCTGGCGCAGAAGGCCAAAAAAGTCATCGGCATCGAAATCGTGCCGGAAGCCATTCAGAACGCGAATGAAAACGCCGCGCGCAACGGCATTGCCAACGCCGAGTTCCACGTCGGCGCAACCGAGGAACTGCTGCCCAAGCTGGTGGAAAACGGCCTCCGCCCGGATGTGATCGTGCTCGATCCCCCGCGCAAGGGCTGCGATCCTGCCGTCTTGCAGGCCATTATCGCCGCCGCGCCCAAGCGCGTGGTCTATGTTTCCTGCGGCGCGCCCACCCTCGCCCGCGACGCCAAGCTGCTCGCCGAAGGCGGGTACGCCGCCGAAAGGGTTCAGTGCGTCGATATGTTCTGCTGGACGGGCGCGGTGGAGACTGTTATGCTTCTGTCTAAACTTTCTGACGCCCGACATATCGACATTCACGTTGATATGAATGAGCTAGATGTGACTCCCGCCGAAAGCCAGACGGCTGCGACCTATGACGACATCAAAGCGTATGTCAGGGAACACCGCGGTCTGACGGTTTCGACGTTGTACATCGCGCAGGTGAAGCGGAAATACGGCATCATCGAGCGCGAAAACTACAACAAAGCGAAGTCTGAGGATTCAAAGCAGGCCAAATGCCCGTCAGAGAAGGAAAAGGCGATTGTTGAGGCGATGAAACATTTCGGGATGCTGTAAGTCCGTATTAATAACAGCACAGCTTACTTTGAGAAAAAAATAGAATTGACAATTATCACTGAATCTGATATACTAACTTCTAACAGAACCCGCCACGCCTCCGTGTAGCCTAGTTTCTAGGTTGCTCATGCGCAACCCGGCGGGACTTTTTTTATACCGAGGTGTATTGGCTTTGTTGCAATATCCTAAACAGATTTTATCCGTAGAACAGCAGCTCCAAACATATGTTGATGCTGGTATGCTCATTCCCTCTCCCGATGACGCAAGGAAGGCTCTTCGTACAATCGGCTATTATCGTTTGCGCGGATACTGTTTTCATTTATATGACAGCAACACGAAACAATATCTGCCCAATACCAGCTTTTCTGATGTGTTGAAGCTCTATCAATTTGACACTGAACTGTCCCATCTGCTTTTTAGCCTTTCCGCTGCAATCGAAGTTGGATTACGCTCCAGACTTTGTGATGCACTTTTAATTCATCAGGACGCACTTGTTCTGCATGATCCACAATATTTCAGCGACAAAAAGCTTTATTGGGAAAATATCGGCACATTATCCAAAGAAATTGCTCGCTCTAACGATGTTTTTATCCGGCACAATTATGACAACCATGAAGGTCAAATCCCAATTTGGGCTGCTGTCGAAATCATGTCCTTCGGAAATCTTTCCAAAACCATCAAAAACTTAAAGACCGGGGCAACTGGCTCTGTACCCATGCTCCTCAGAAATTATCAATACAAATCCAAACGTCAAAAGATGGTGACGCCTTCATTACAGATGTTCTCTTCATGGATTCAGGCTGTATCGATTTTAAGGAATATGTGTGCGCATAATAGCCGCATTTATAATCGGACAATCAGCACCCATCTTCAGATACCGGATATTGATCAGCCTGTGCCTCAGGCACGATATAATGGCCTGTATCAGATCATTTTAGCCATGAAGTATCTGCGGCCTGATGACACCGTTTGGAATCATTTTGTTGCTGAACTTACGGCGTTGTTTCAAGAGTATGCCGGTGTCGTGGAGCTCCAGCGAATCAATTTTCCCACAGATTGGGCATCTCATATGATGGTCTAAGCATACGAACGCCAGAATTTGAATATTCTAAACTGACAGAACCAATCAAGCCTCTCCATGAAGCTCAAACCGATTGGACGTCAGAAAGGGATAGGGGGAGTTTCCCTTATCCCTTTTTATCGACCATTTGGGGAAGGAGAATTCCTCTACCGTCAGAATTCTTCCGGCCCGTTTTCTCTTTTGCACGTTTTCCCCACATCATGGCATCATCATCGCAATACCAGCCATCATCAGCGCTTCCGCCTGATTCTGCGGGTCAATCTGCGCCAGAATATCCCGCAGTTCACGGGCCTTTCTGGCTAATTCTGCCTCTTTGCGCAGCTGATCCCATGCATGGGCCTGCTGTTGCGCGGGCGTTGGCCATTGCGGGGACGGGATGACGGGCGGTACCGTCAAGTATTATGCGCAAATTCATTTACAAGTCTGGCAGAACTCAGTCTGCACAGGGCAGGGAAACCTGCCCTTAATTACCTAGTAGCAGAGGGCAGAGAGCGCGTCAAGGGCGGCGAAGCCGCTTGCGAAGCCCTTGACGTGAACTCTGTTTTCTGCTATCAACCAGCTTCGTTTTCCTGCATCTCAATGTACTTCATGCTCATGTACTTTTTTCCACCCCATTGGGTTCCGGCGACATGACGCAGTCTGGCGCATACCAGCATCAAAGCCGAATGGCCATCAGGAAAAGTGCCTACTACGCGCGTCCTGCGCCGGATCTCGCGATTCAGACGCTCAATGACGTTGTTGGTACGGATTTTCTGCCAGTGCTCGGGCGGAAAATCCATATATGTCAGCGTTTCTTCTATACTGTCGCAGATCTTTTTCGAAGCTTCCTTCAGTTTCATGTTTCGGAGTTCTTCTGCAACCGCTTCCGCCTTTTTCCGGGCTGCTCCTTTATTCTCCTGCGCATGAATTGCTTTGAGCATCAGCGCAACCTGCTTGATCTTTGCCCTCGGTACCGTAGAAAACACATTGCGATAAAAGTGAACGACACAGCGCTGATACCTGGATTCCGGGAAGACTTCACCAGCTGCTTCGAGCATACCGAGGCACTTGTCGCCAACAATGAGCTTGATGCCCTTCAATCCGCGCTTGCGCAGCCATTGAAAAAACTCCTTCCAGCTTTCCTTATCTTCCTTCATCCCTTCGGCTGCCCCCAGAACCTCACGGTATCCGTCTTCATTGACTGCAATGGCCACAAGAATGGCTACATTCTCATATTCGCCGCCCCAGTTCCGTTTCAGATAAATGCCATCCACA
>OHZB01000045.1_pt1 | contig 33635 bp, 30 predicted proteins | sample 1580351 | NCBI WGS metagenome assembly OHZB01 (sample SAMEA3882512, study PRJEB24775) | human gut metagenome | biome: human-associated habitat; feature: intestine environment; material: feces | place: Netherlands | collected 2009/2010 | reverse complement strand
CTCTTCCGATCTGCTACCTAGGAGATGCGGACGGCGGAAAATGAGCTTCACGTGGTTTGGCCGTGCTTTGCATCCGTGGCGGACGCGGATGGCCTGAGCTGGTCAAGCCCGCAGATGGACACGCTGGTCTTCGATGTGCCGCGTACAGCGCCGCAGACGCTCGATATGCAGATGCGGGTCGAATTGGAGCATGCGCTGACGCTGACGCACATCGCCGTTGAAACCACGCCGCTTGGCGCGACGCTGACGATTTCGTATCAGCCGGGCGAACGGCTCAAGGCCGCGATGCCTGAGTTTGATGTGGAGGATGGAGCGCGCGTGGTCAACTGGCGCGGAACGCTGTCGCGTGAGGGCGACGCCCAGACGGGATATACCGTCTGCATCCACACAGATCCGATTGACAGCCTGCCGCATACGCTGACACTCGGCGTTCGCGGGCTTTCGTCTAAAGTGCGGGTGGATTTTGACGCGCAGACGGCGACGATGATAAAGGGGGAGGAAGCGCAATGAAACGATGGGGATTGCTGGCAGCGGCGGCGTTGCTGAGCATCGGCACAGCTTTAGCGGCAGAGGAGCCTTCGCGACATATCCGCACGACGATTTCCGGTGAAGCATATGCCGTTGCGGTTGATGCGGACGTATACGGCGAGGGGCAAAAGGCTGTTCAGGCTTATCGGGTGACGACGCTCGATCTTGGAAAAAATCCGGAGGCGCATTTTGATCTTGCGCTTTGGTTTGGCGCGGATGCGCTGCTGGAAAAAACGAGAATGGATTCCACGGTTTTCTATCCGAAGGGCGAAGATGCGGAAATTGGCGCGCGAGACGAGGCGGGTTTCAGCCCATACGGCCTGTCTTTTGAGCGCGCGACAAACGCTCGGCTGGAATTTCCGGTGGAGCGATGGAACTACAGGCAGATACAGGAAAAAACGAACGCAGCGGAAATCCCAGAGGGCATCTCCTTAACGGATGCGACAGACAGTATTCTGTCCATTGCAAGCGCGCTGGGCGTGACGATGGAACGTCGTCCGGTCTTTATATCCGCGATGACGCAGGCGGATTGGCAGGCGGAGACGGCGCAAAAGATGGCGCGGGGCATTGCGCCGCATGAACGCATTGTTTCGGATTGGACGAAGGAAGATGAAAGCGTTCAACTGAATTACAGGCAGTTTTTCCACGACCTGCCCGTGCTGGAAACGGATGCGCATATGCCCGGTATTCTCGAATGGGAAACACCGTTGACCATGGTTTCCGCGACGGTCAGCCGACGCGGCCTCGAACGGTTGAATTTCCCGTTTGTCATGGGCAGGGAAGCGCCGCTGGGGGAAATGTTCGCGCCGATTTCGCCGGAAGAAGCGCTTTCAGCCTGCGGCAGGGCGAATCTGCAACTGGACGGCTGGCAGAATCTCCACGTTTCAACGATTGAGCTGGGCTATGTGATGCTGGCGAAGAATCGTGCGCTAACCGATCTTGAGGCGCGCCCCGCATGGTTGATCCGCATTTGGGGAGAGATTTTCGGCGGGACGGAAAGCGTCGCCGTTGCCGTGGACGCGCAGACGGGAACAATTATCGCCAAGTAAACAGCAAAAATCTCCGACGGTTTAGGCCGACGGAGATTTTTTGACGGGCGCAAAGCGTCCATTGCGGAGACGCATACGCGAAGCGGATCACATCTCAAATTCGATGAAGTCGGACAGCTCGGTTTCGCCGAAGATATCGGTCAGCTGGAAGCAGTAATAGAACGTGGAGTCCGTCCCATCGAGCGAAACGTATTCAAACACAGGCAGCGTGTCGCCGACGATGATCGGGTCGCCCTCGAACGTGTCCTCGGCGAATTCGTCTGAATCCGAGCCGTCGTCGTAGAGCATGGGGTAAATCGGGATCAGCTCGTCGCCCTTTTGCAGCGGGGTGAGGCCGCGCGCAGGCAGGCCGTTAGCGTCGTAGCCCTCGGTGAAACCGGCGATCACGCCGTCGGGATTGGCCGTCGTGAAGACCATGACGAGGTAGCCGCTCGTGCCGTTGAGCGTCACGGGGATGAGGCTTCGGCGCATGTTCTGCGTGCGAATCTGGTCGTACATCACGACAATCTGATCTTCAAGCATCGGCCAGGTGCCGTCGAACCCGCTGACGATGTCGCCGGTCGTCCAGTCGATGCCGGCGTTCTGCATGGCGCCCAGCTCGATGAGGATGGTGTCCTCGTCGTCGCTCGCATCGAGGAAGAGCAGACCCTCGACGAGCGAGAGGTTGGCCAGCTCATCCTGCGAAAGAGTCATATAGCAGGCATAATCTGATTCGAGGTCAAACAGGAAGGCGGATTCCTCCTGCTCGATTTCGTTTTCGTCCGGTGTAATCGCGCCGGAAATGACGTTTCCGAAGCCGCCCCAGCCGTTTGTCTGCGCAGGCGCCTGCGTCGCGGAGGGAACGGCCGCATGCTGCGCGTCGTCGGGCGCAACATAGCTGCCGCCGGGGACATAGGCCGTCGTCAGCATGCTGGAAAACAGCCCGCCGGTCTGCGCGCCAGTCGTCTGTTCCGGCTTTTGCAGCGTGAAGTGATAATTGCCGCCCGCCAGCAGCGTGGCGTAGCCGTAAACGAATTGGCTGTAATTCGGGTAGGTTTCGCCGCAGTCGTAGCGCGCGCTGAAATCCTGAATGAAATCGCTGACGTTGTCGCCCGGCAGGAACAGGCTCATGCCGGTCAGGTAATCGAACATGTCCGTGCCGGTGGAGTAGAGGATGCACTGACGATAGGTCGCCTCGAGCTGGCTGGCCATGTTCGGCGCGAACTGGCGCGTCGCATCAAGGAAGGACATGAAATCCACCTGATCGGAGGATGCGTCGGAGAATTTTCCGAAGGAATACATGCGCTGGCGCGAACGGCTGATGGTGGGCATCTGCCCGTTTTCCAGCGCGTCGGTCAGATAGGCGGAAAAGGTTTCAAGCTGCGCCTTGAGCGTCGGGATGGCGCTCAGGTTGATGACGCTTTGGCTCAGATAGTCGTTCGGGTTGTCGCTCAGGCAGGCGGCCATGAACTGATCCGCAATCGAAACGGCGATATCGGCGCTGCTCATCTCCGGATTGGCGGCCAAATCGCCGATCCAGCCTTGGTAATTCCAGCCGATGCCGGGTTCAAGCTCCTCGCTGGCGACCATGTAATCCGCATAGCTCGCCATGTGCGCCGCCATCTCATAGGTCGCCATCAGGCAGGCGTCAAAGCCGATGATGTCCAGACGGAAGCTCGGGTGGCGCTGCTGATAGGCATAGAGCGCGTCGTTGACCTCGTGGATGGTCAGGCTGTCGTAATCGGCCGTCTCATCGAAGCAGACGCCGTTGTAGCCGCCGCCGTGATCCCACAGCACGAGAATGTAGCGGTCGGCCGGGTACGCGCCCGTCGCCCAGTCGATAAAATCGCAGAGCGTCTGGCTGTCGCCCATGTTCTGCCATTCAAGGGTCTGCAAATCGTTGAACGTATCGTAGCTGATGGTGAAGCGGTTGACGGCCTCGCCCGTCAGGTCGCTGTCGTCCCACTGGTAAGCGCCGCCCGCCTGTACCGCGATGGTCACGTCATCCGGCACATCGACGCTCGCCATTTCGTACATATCCATCACGCAGGCGCTTTGCAAATCCGTGCCGCACATGTACATCATAATGGTGGTGCTGGTGGCCTGCCCCAGCGCGGCGGGCGCCAGCAGCGCGAGCAGCAGGAAAAAGGCGCCGTAAATTTTCTTCATGTCCATCCTCTCTTTCGTAGCCGCATTTTCTTTTTATTATAGCACGCGCGGGCGGAAACGGCCATGCCGAAACGGGCGATTCGCGCAGAAAAGACGACGTTCGCGCAAAAAAGTGTAAAAAAGGGGTTGACAGATTCGGCGGACAGCGGTATAATCATCCCGTTCTCAAAAAAGAGATATTCCTCAGTAGCTCAATGGCAGAGCATTCGGCTGTTAACCGAAGGGTTGTAGGTTCGAGCCCTACCTGGGGAGCCAGAAACATATAATCCGAACCGGATTTTCCAAATTGGAAATGGGTTCGGATTTTTTCTTACCTTCCACTACGATTATTTTGAAAACGGCAGACGGAGAAGGGCTTCTTCCAAGCGCCGAACGAGATAATCCGCCATAACGAAAAAATTCCGCCAGAGTCTTATCATTGACTCTGACGGAATTTTTCTTATGCTGCCTTTCGCGCGTTTACAATGCGTCTGCTTTCTTCATAAACTCCAAATAAAGACTATACAGCACCGCGCAGACCGGAACGCTGAAGAGCATGCCCATGACGCCGAAGGCCTCGCCGCCAATCGTGACCGCCATCAAAACGAGCAGCCCCGGAAGACCGACGGATTTGCCGACAACCTTTGGGTAAATCAGATTGCCCTCTACCTGCTGCAAAACCAGCAGAAAGACGACAAACCATACTGCCTTGACAGGATCTGCCAGCAGAATCAGAAATGCGCCAAAACCGCCGCCAAGCCATGCGCCAAAGATTGGCACCAACGCGGTAACCGCAACAAACGTTGAAACCGCCCCGGCATATGGAATGCCCAGCATCAACATGCCGACAAAACAGAGTGCGCCGATGATGATCGCCTCCGTCAGCTGACCGCTGACAAAGTTCGTGAAGGTGTGGTTCGTCAGCGATGCGATGTTCAGCAATCGCTGCGCCTTTCGGCACGGAAGCACCGTCAGGGTGAGTTTTTTCAAATGAACCGCGACGCTCTCCTTTTTCGCAAGCAGATAAATGGCAAAGACAAACGCCAGAACCGCATCGACCAAAATGGAGAGGATGGATGTTGCCGCGCCCCATGTGACCGAAATCAGCCCGCTTCCTTCGATATCCATCCACGCGGTGATTTTTTCGATCAGCAGATCCGAATCAATGGCGTATTCCGGCAGAATGACATTGTATTTCGCCGCAAACCGGGAAACCTCCATCCACCATTGACCAATTTCTTCAACATAGGCGGGAATATTGCGGATAAATTCATTTCCCGATTCCCGCAGACTCGGAATCATCATAAACACAACGGCAAACAGGATTCCGAGCATGAGGACGGCGCTTAACGTCAGGCACACCGGTCGGATCAGTTTCGCAGGCGCTTTTCGGAACACGCTCCTCCAAAGGCGCTCTAGCGGCCGAAGCATGATATTCATCAAAAACGCAATCGCCCCGCCAATCAGGAACGGCGATACCAGCGCGAACATGCTGTTCAGAAAGCGCAGAACCGCATCGAGATTCATCAGCGCCCACGCAAAAGCAATGAGCATCATCAGCGCGCGGACGATGTACTGCACGATATAGAGATCGAAGGATTTTCCTTCCTGCGGCGCAGAGGTCAAGCTTTGATCGCTATCCGTATCCTGTACTTTTTTCACCATACTTCCCCCGTTTTGTTATTCCGTATACGTTTCGCCCGGCCCGCATGGCCTGACCGTGATAAAGGATACTCGACAAGCGCTTACCTCAGAAACCGTAATTTTCAGGTGGCAGGCTGAAAAGGATTCATCCCGAACCGGAACGTGGTTCAACTGTTCCATCACCCAGCCGCCGACCGAAATGCTGTCGGATTCCAGCTTCACGTCAAAGAATTCCATGAAATCTTCCAAACTGGCGGAACAATCCACGCGGTAAGCGTTTTCATCCAGTTTTTCAAAATGCTCTTCCACCTCGTCATGCTCGTCCCAGATTTCACCGACCAGCTCCTCCAGGATATCCTCCATCGTCACAATGCCGAGCGTTCCGCCAAAATCGTCTATAACGACGGCGATGTGCGCTTTCTGGCGCTGGAACGTCTTCAGGATATCCCGAATCTTCGTGTGCTGATAGACAAACAGCGGCGCGGTCATGATTTCCGCAATGGGGCGCTCCGTCATCTTGCCGTTGCAATAGAAATCCTTCTGGCAAAGAATGCCCACCACCTGATCGATCGTATCCCGATAAACCAGCAGGCGGGAAAAACCGGACTGCGTAAAGGCCTTTGCAATTTGCTCATGGCTTTCCTGAATCTCCACCGCCTCCAGCTCAATCCGGTGCGTCAGGATTTCCGCCGCTGTCAGATCGCGGAATTCAAGCGCGTTTCGCAGAAGCTCCCCCTCGTTTTCATCAATGCCGCCGTCCTGCTCAACGTCTTCCATGAAGAGAAGCAATTCCTCATGAGACATTTTCGCATTCTCGTCGGTCTTGAAAAAGCGGGAAATGAGTTTCTTCCACTGGGAAAAAAGAAAATTCAGCGGCGTCAGCACCCAAATCCACAGACGGATAAAGGGGGCGCTGACCATGGCAAAGCGTTCCGGCGCATCCTTCGCCACGCTCTTGGGGGTGATTTCACCAAAGATCAGAACAACGACCGTCACAACGACGGTGGAAATCGTCGCGCCCATGTCGCCGTAGAGCCCGACAAACAGAAGCGTACCGATCGAGGCAACCATGATATTCACGATATTGTTTCCAATCAGGATGGTCGAGATCAGCTTGTCGTAATTCCCCGCCAGCTTGAGTGTCAGCGCCGCTCTCCTGTTTCCGTTATCCGCGAGAACCTTCAGCCGAGTCTTATTCAAAGACGAAAATGCCGTTTCTGTCGCGCTGAAATAGGCGGACATGGCAATACAGATGACCATCGCCAAAATACTTCCCATATAATCCATACAAAACTCCTTGATTTTCTGTTCATCGTCATTTCATGCAAAAAGCAGATTCAGCCCGCCTGCGTCAGCGGTCAGGAAACGCTCGATCCTGCGCGCGCGGCCGGTCTTGACGTCCTTTTCCGTGCGTCAAAAAAGCATACGGAGCTGTCAAGCTTAAACCGAACATTTCAAGAAACAAATGTCTAAGCATTTTGGGGATATGGGGCGTTGTCCCATCGCCCCACCAAAGGGCTTTCCGTTTTCGATTGTTTGTTTCTGCCACTGGCAGCAACAACCGAAAACCTCTTTGGAAACCTTCGAGCGCAAATGCTTCGTTTTACACTTGAAATATTTGGTAAAGCTTGACAGCTCCTTTGCTTTATGCCTGATGTTTCTGTTCCATCGCGTGCACCAACTGAACCATCGCGCGATGGGTCGGCGCGGGCACACCGTTTCGCTCGCTGGCGCGGATGACGCTGCCGCTGATGGTATCTACCTCGGTGCGGCGGCCGTCCCGCAGGTCGGCGTAAATGCTCGTCAAACCGGCGGGGCTGTCCGTGCAGACCTTACGCACCTCGGCGACCTTTTCATCCGCGTCGAACTCGATTCCATCGCCCGCCGCGACGGCCACCGCCTCGCGCACCAGTGTTTCGCAAATCGCCCACGCGCTCGGGTTTTCCGCGATGAAACCCATCGGCACCTGCAACACGCCGGTCAGCACGCTGGCCGATACGTTGGTCAGCATCTTCTGCCAGATCAGGCGCTTGATATCCTGCTTGCAGTCGGTTTCAAGGCCGCAGGAGGCAAACGCCTCGCGGATCGGCTCAAGCCGCGCCGCGTCCCCGACCAGGGGGCCGATGTGCGTCCAGCCGCTGCCGCCGTGGCGGATTTCGCCGTTCCCGGTGACGGCGCTGTTGTGCTGCGTCGTGCCGATGACGATATGCGCGTCATCCGTAAACCGGCGGAGCACCTCCTCGTGGCCGCTGCCGTTTTGCAGCGTCATCAGATAGGTATCTCGGCCGATCAGCGCGCGGTTCGCCTCCAGCGCCGCCTCGCTCTGCATCGACTTGACGAACAGGATCACCAGATCGACCGGCGCCATGCCGCTCGTGTCGCCCGTGATGCCCGGCCGATAGACGGCGGCGCTTCCGTCCGGCTCGGCGATGCGCAGACCGTCCGCCCGAATTTTCGCGATGCGGTCGGGGTTTCTTTCCACCAGCGTCACGTCGTTGTTCCGGCTCAGATAGCCGCCGTACAGCGCGCCCATCGCGCCGCAGCCAATCACCGCAATTCTCACGCTTGCCCGGCCTCCTTTGTTATCTGTATCGGTTGTAACAATCCATCACGATGGCGTTCATCGCGTCCATCTTGAGCAGCATGTCCTTGGCCAGCGCGATCTGACAGCGCGTGCGCACCAGATTGTGCTCGGCGTTCTTGATCTTGAAATATTTGTCGCCGACGATGTAATCATCCAAAAAGCGCGTCGCCAGCTCGCAGGCCAGCGCAAAGCAGCTCAGGCCGAGCGTCTCCACCTCCCGCAGGGTCAGCGTGGCGGCGGTTTCCTTGAGGAAGCCCTCGGCAAACGCCCAATAGACGTTCAGGTTTACTCCCGCCTTGTCCGCGCGCGGGGAATCCTCCTCGACGAAATTCGCCGCAAAGCGAATCGCGTCGCCGAAATCGTGGCCGACCAGACCCGGCATCACCGTATCCAGGTCGATGACCACCAGCGCCTTCCTCGTCTCCTCGTCAAAGAGCACGTTGTTGATCTTCGTGTCGTTGTGGGTCACGCGCAGCGGCAGCTCGCCCCGCTCGTAGAGATCCGTCAGCGCGCAGGCCCGCTCCTCCACAGAGAGCAGCCAATCCAGCTCCGCCTTGACCGCCCCGACGCGGCCGCACGGGTCGCTCTCCATATCCTCGCGCAGCTTGGCGTAGCGCTTGCGGGTGTTATGGAAATCCGGAATGGTATAATACAGGCTGCTCGCGTCGAAATCCGAGAGCATCATCTGGAAGCTGCCGAATGCCTCGCCCGCGCTGCGCACCACGCCCAGATCGTCGCAGGAATCGTAGGTTACGGAGGGCACGTAGTTGCTCAGCCGCCAGAAGCCGTCCTCGTCAAACAGATAGTTGCACCCGTCCCGCGTGTGATGAAAGTGCAGATACTGCACGCCGGGATGCTTTTGGCGGATGTGCCCCGTCACCCCGTCGATGTTCTTCATCAGTTCCACCGGCCGCTGAAAGGCGTAGGTGTTGACCCGCTGCACCAGATAGGATTTGACCTTCGCCATGCCGGTGCCGTCGTCGCGGATGTAGTTGACCTTATACGTGTGGTTGACATTGCCCATCTTGATCTCCTCGTAGGAGAAAAACGGGCCGGGAATCCGAAACGCCTCGCCAACCTCCAGCAGCTTGCGCGCGGTCTGCGGATTCATCGCCTCTTGACTCATAGAAAAATAAACTCCTCTCGGATGACAAACTCTTTTTTATTATAACGCATTTGACCCGCTTTTGAAAGCCGCTTTCGCATCTTTCCCTGAATATAGGTGGATTTTGCGCGTTCGGGCGTTCTTACGCCATTTCCTATACGTCAAAAAGGGCGCGCGCCCTTCCCGTTCGGGATGAGCGTGCGCCCCTCTTTTGCTGTTTACTTCGCCTGCGCGAGCAGCATCTCGTGCATGGCATGCATGTTCGCCTCGATCTGCTGGCGGGTAAAGGCGGTGCGGCCCGTCGCCTGCATGGCGGCCATGCCATGCGCGTAGAGCAGCAGCGCTACGCAGATCTGCTTCGCCTTTTCGGCGTCCAACCCCTTTTCCTCCGTCTCGGCGGAAACCAGCGGCTCGCGAACCACTTCGCTGCCGAAGGTCTGGTCGTTCTCGCGCAGGAACATGTGCGCAAACAGCCGCGGCTGCTCCGTGGCGAAACGCACATACGCGCTGCAACGGCTCTCAACGGTATTGCCATCCTTCGCGTCTTCGCTGATGGTCTGTTCAAAGGCGTCGTGCGCCTTCTGATCGAGCGCATTCTTCAAATCGTCCATGCCGGAGAAGTAGCTGAAAATCGGCTGGGTCGAGCAGTTAAGCGCCTTCGCAACGGATCGAGCGTTTACCGCGGCCATTCCCTCCTGGCAGAACATGGCAAATGATCTTTCCAGAATCATTTCCCGTGTAATTCTCTGTTTGGGCGGCATAAATTCCACTTCCTATTTCTGAATTTAAAAGAATCTTGGATTATGGTAACATATTCTTTTCTTTTCGTCAACATCTCCCCATACAAACCGTCAATTATATTTTTATATTGTTTTGTACACATATTTTTGTGTGCAAACACTCGTTTTTATTGAATTTTTCGACATGATTCGCGGATTTCGTTCGAAACTTTTCGAGAATTCATCCAAAAGATTTTTTTCAAAATGCGCCGGATTGCCGCTTTTTCAACCCGCGGCGGCGCCTTCGCCCGCGCCGCTCGATTGTGTTTTCGCCCGTTCCGTGCTATAATATGAGTTCAACCTTCTTATTGAAATGAGGCATGATGGATGCGCAATCGTCTCTTCTCCCTGCTGCTGGCGCTTTCGCTGCTGCCGTGCGCGGCGCTGGGCGAATCGCTTACGCTGGATGAAATGAACGCCGCCGAGGACGCGACGCCCCTGAGCGCGGCGGAGGCTGCTCAGCCCGTCGAAAGCGCCGCGCGGGCGGATTTTATCGACCGAATCCTCGCGCTGGCCGAAACGCTTTACGCGAAGGCCAACGGTCAGCCCCAGCGCGCGCAATACAGCGGCGATATCTACGTCTGCAAAAACTACACGGTGCACCTCTTCCGCGAAACCTGCGGTGATTTCCGCATGGCGGAATACCCGGATGTGCCGCTGGTCATCCCCAACAACCAGAAGAAGGCGGACTGCGCGCCCTACGTCTACGGCGTGGAATGGCAGGACGTGCCCGCCAGCGAGGGCAACCCGTTCTACGCGGCGGCGTCCTTCCGCTACGACGACACGCTGAGCAAGGCGGAGAACCGCGAAAACGCCCGCGAGTTTCTAAAACAGGTTCAGCGCGGCGACTATTTCCAGATGGCCGCGGATTATTACTACGGCGTGGGCGCGCACAGCATGCTCTTCATCGCCGATTACGACCCGGAGACGGACAGCGTCCACTGGGCGGATTCCAACATGAAGGGCAAAAGCGTAAACGGCGTTCGCTATGCCTACGTGCAGTATGACGCGGTGAAGCCGATCGACTGGTTTGTGGATGCGTTCTGCCGCAAAAAATACGGCGCGACGATCTACCGACTCAGAGACGATATCGTGTACGCCGAGTAACGCAGACACAAAAGCCCCGTTCTTCTCCCCATCAGAGAAGAACGGGGTCATTTGTTTATAAGGTGGTTTTCGTTCGCTTATTCCGTCTGGTTTCCCCGGCTGACGGCTTCATAGGCCTGCCTGAAAAAATATTCCTGACTGTTGAGGGGCGCGTTCTCCCCCGGCGTCAGGCGGCGATACAGCCCGTCCGCACCCATCTCGCGCGCCTGCACATTGTCGCGGAGCATCGTGTCGAACATATCCAGAATCCGCGCGCGGATATCCGGATCATACACGGGCGAGGCGACCTCCACGCGGCGCAGCGTATTGCGCGTCATAAAATCCGCCGAGGCGATATAGACCCGCGCGCGCTCCCCGCGGCCGAAGATATAGATGCGCGAGTGTTCGAGGAAACGCCCGACGATGCTGACGACGCGGATGTTCTCCGTCGCCTCCGGCACGCCCGCAATCAGGCAGCAGATGCCGCGCACGACGAGGTCAACCTTCACCCCCGCGCAGGAGGCCTCGATCAGCTTGTCGATCAGCGCCTTGTCCGTCAGCGAGTTGATCTTCACGCCGATGTAAGCGTCCTCCCCCGCGCGGGCGCGGCGGATTTCGTCATTCATCATCGCGAGCACCTTGTTTTGCAGGCAGTGCGGCGCGACGAGCAGGCGACGCGTCTCGTGCACGGTTTCGCCCTTCGCCAGCGCATTGAACACGGCGTTGGCCTCCTCGCCGATGTCGTGGTCGGCGGTCATCAGGCACAGGTCGGTATACAGCCGCGCGGTCTTTTCGTTGTAGTTGCCCGTGCCGATCTGCGTGTAATAGGCGACGCCCGTTTCCTCCATCCGCGTAATCAGGCAGAGCTTGGAGTGTACCTTGTATCCGTCCAGCCCGTAGATCACGCTGCAGCCTGCTTCTTCCAGCCGACGGCTCCACTCGATGTTGTTTTCCTCGTCAAAGCGCGCCTTCAGTTCGACCAGCACCAGCACGTCCTTGCCGTTTTCCGCCGCCTCGCAAAGCGCCTCGACGACCTTGCTCTGCTTGGCGACGCGGTACAGCGTCATCTTGATGGAAACCACGCTGTCGTCGTTGGCGGCTTCCGTCAGCATTTCGAGGAACGGCTTCATGCTCTCGTAAGGATAGGAAAGCAGCTTGTCCTTTTCGCGAATCTGCGCCAAAATCGACCGGCCGTTGACAAACGCCGGGGATTTCTGCGGAATCCGCCGCTCGTAGAACAGCTCGCCGCGCTGGCGCAGCACATCCTCCAGCCCAAAGAGGAACGAGAAATCCAGCGGCGTGGCGCTCATAAACACGTATTCGCGCGGCACATCCATATAGCGGCACAGCGTATCGACGATGATGCCATCCAGCTCGCGGGAAAGCTCCAGCCGCACCGGCGCAAGACGCTTGCGGCGCTTAATCAACTCCACCATGAACTCGCGGTAATCCAGATCGTCGTCATAGAGCGCGTCCGCGTCGATATCCGCGTTGCGCGTCACGCGCATCAGGCTCTTGGCCTTGACGACGTAGCCCTCAAACACCTTCGGAATGAAATGCAGAATCAGATCCTCGGCGAGCATGTACGTCTTTTCGCTGGCGGAAACCTCGATCAGCCGCGGGAAAACGCCCGCGCTGCAGGGAATGATCCCCAGCTTATACTTGCCCTTTTTCCCTTCCAGCACGACCACGGCGTAGATATCCTTGTTGCGCAGGAACGGGAACGGCTGACGGCGGCCGACGATGGAGGGCGAAATCAGCGGCGCGATCTCCGAATCAAAATAGCGTTCAAGCCGCTCGCTCTCCTGCCGGCCGATTTTTCTGAAATCGACCAGCCGAACGCCCTGCTCCTCCAGCTTTTCCATCAGGCGGGCATAGACCTTGTCCCGCCGCCCGTTCAATTCGCGCACGCGGTCGATCACCGCGTCGATCTGCTCCCGCGCGGTCATGTTGGTCTTGTTTTCGCGCAGCTTGGGCGTAACGTCGTCCTGATCCACCAGCGAACCCACGCGCACCATGAAAAATTCGTCGAGGTTGCTCTGATAGATGGATGCGAATGAGAGCCGTTCGCAAAGCGGGGTGCGCTCATCCTCCGCCTCTTCAAGCACTCGCTCGTTGAACTTGAGCCAGGAAAGCTCCCGGTTCATAAAAACTTCATTCATGGTGTTTCCTCCCGTTTTTCCGTAGTGTGTCCATCATACCCCATGCACGTTAAATCCATATGAAAAACAGTGTCCGTCTTGTTTTACAGTATACCATATCCGTCTCGGGTTGACCAGCACGGTTTCCTTGTCCTCACGAAAAAAACTTGCCTCACGCTTATGTGCATGCTATAATCATTTCGTAGGCAAGTAGGTCTACGGGGTGGAGCCTCCGCAGCAGAATACAAAAGCGGAGGTGATGCGTATGTCGAATATTGAGCTTCTCAATATCCTGCTCGCAATCGCCGGGTTGCTGGTCGGCGTTTATACGCTCGGTCTTCAAAACAGACGATAAAAAAATCCGCCTCGCAGATATCGGCTGCTTGGCGGTTTTTTAGGCGCATAGCCTAAGGAAACTGTTCGCGGTGGTTTTCCACCCTGTAGGGCCCCCCTACTTGCCTATATTTTAGCATCTTTTCAGCTTTGCGTCAACTCGCAAAGCTGTTTTTGTCTTCTGTCAAAAGACATATTTTTCGCTTTTCATTTCTGTCCGGATGGTGTATAATGAAAGCCGCATGATTTTATGCTCAAGGAGGATTTTTCATTATGGCAAGAGGCGGTTTCCCCGGCATTCCGGGCGGCAATATGCAGCAGCTCATGCGTCAGGCGCAGAAGATGCAGCAGCAGATGATGAAGGCACAGGAAGAGCTGGACGCGCGCGAGTATGAAGGCACGGCCGGCGGCGGCGCGGTTTCCTGCAAGGTCAGCGGCAAGCGCCAGCTTCTCTCCCTGACCATCGACAAGGACGCGGTCGATCCCGAAGAGGTCGAAATGCTCCAGGATATGATCGTCGCCGCCGTCAACGACGCGCTCAAGAAGGGTGAGGAAACCCGCGAGAGCGAGATGTCCAAAATCGGCGGCGCCGGAATGGGCGGGATGTTTTAATCATGGCCGGGCAGATTGAACCCATCGCGAGGATGGCGCAGCAGCTCTCCCGCCTGCCCGGCATCGGCGCAAAAACCGCGCAGCGGCTGGCGTATCACATCGTCTCCCTCCCGGAGGATCAGGTGCACGAGCTGGCCAGCGCCATCTGGCAGGGCCGCAAGGCGGTAAAATACTGCTCGATCTGCGGCAACTACACGGTGGAAGACCCCTGCCCGATCTGTGCCGATGAGCGCCGCCACAACGGCGTGATCTGCGTGGTGCGCGACCCGCGCGACGTGGCCGCCATGGAGCGCATGCGCGATTTCAAGGGCTGCTATCACGTGCTGCACGGCACCATCTCCCCGATGGAGGGCGTCGGGCCGGAGGATATCCGCATCCGCGAGCTGCTGGCCCGCGTCGGCAAGGAGGATATCCACGAGGTCATTCTGGCCACCAATCCGGATATCGAGGGCGAAGCGACGGCGAGCTATATCGCCCGCCTGCTCAAGCCGATGGGGATTTTGGTCACGCGCATCGCGCACGGCCTGCCTGTCGGCGGCGATCTCGAATACACCGACGAGGTGACGCTGGCCAAGGCGATGGAAGGGCGCACCCAAATGTAAATCACAAAAAAGCGACCGAGCGAATCGGCCGCTTTTTTGATGAAGAGGAGAAAGAAAGAGAAACACCATTCGCAAACGCCTCTGCGTAAGCGCCTGTGAATGCGACGGCTCTGCGTTCCGTCGATGACGTTATTATACGGCCTCGTTTTCGGTTTGTCAACCCGTTTTTGCATCATTTGTGTTGCAAAGTTTCTTCATTTCGTTTAATTGAGTTGATTTCATTTCACTTCTGCATCTTTATTTCATATAGATTCGTATTTTGCTCCGCCGTTTTTTCGCATCGCTTGACATCGTGGCTCGTCGCGTCTATAATACGAATCACGCCATTTCATCGACAAAAGGAGTGTTTTTCCATGACCTACGACGAGGCTTTTGCCCTGCTGCGCAAATATAACAGCGAACCGTTTCACATCACCCACGCGCTGACCGTTTCAAACGTCATGCGCCGGATGGCCGACGAACTCGGTTACGGCGACGAAGCCGATTTCTGGGCGGTCGTCGGCCTGCTGCACGATATCGACTTTGAGCGCTGGCCGACCGAGCACTGCAAGAAGTGCGTCGAGCTGCTCCGGGAGGGCGGCGCGGACGACCGGCTGATTCACGCCGTCGTCTGCCACGGCTACGGCCTGTGCGTCGGCGTAAAGCCGGAGCACGAGATGGAAAAGGTGCTCTTCGCCTGCGACGAGCTGACCGGCCTGATCGGCGCATGCGCCAAGATGCGTCCTTCCGGCAGCATCACGGACATGGATCTCAAGAGCCTCAAGAAAAAATACAAGTCGAAGGGCTTCGCGGCAGGCTGTTCCCGCGAGGTCATCGCGCAGGGCGCGGAGATGCTCGGCTGGACGCTTGACGATCTCCTCTCCCGCACGCTCGAAGCCATGAAGCCCGACGAGGCGGCGATTGCCGCAACGGTCGCGGGGCTGTGAGGGATACGTTAGGGCTTTGCCCTAAAACCCACCAGAAACCTGAGGTTTCTTGACTTCCCGTTTTCCGGCAGCTTCGCTGCCGGATTTTTATTTTTGTTATAAGACATAGACACAGGAAAAAAGCGAATCGGCACATAATATTAATTCTATGTAGGAACGCGCATCCGCGCTTTATACAAAATTCATTTTAAGCCCCAGCTATGAAATGCGCCAGCCTTGTGTCTGCGCACCAGAAAGGAGCCTGCATGAGTCCTCGAAAATCGCTATCTGAAACAAGCCTTTCAGCTCGTCGAAAACGCGCTGTTTTCAAAGCCTTCGCCCTCTCGCTCCTGATTCTCTTCCTTGTTTCCCTTTTGGATAGGCCCGAAGGCTATGTGGAGAGGTTCATTCCCTACGCCTTCGTTCAGTCGCCGTCGCGTGTCTACCGGCATGATGAAATCGACGAAGGAAAGGATTATAACGTCATCTCCGTGTATGCCGTTTCCGCCGACGCGGATGGAGAGGGCTTTCTCCGCTTTCTTGAAACCAGCGCCGACTGGAATCCTCTGCCGCTCACGCCCGATATGCTGGCTCAGCCGCTGCTCGCTGAGCGCTTTGATACGCACATCGACGATATGCTGGCCTGTTCCGAGGGCTACTGGCATTGGGACGAAAAGTTTCACGACCTGATGGTGTATGATACGCAGACCTGCCTCCTCTATATCCGCAGGTGCAGTTTTTTGTAAGCGCGTCTGTTCACAGCAAATTCTGCCACGACAGCGTCTGCCGCTCCAAAACATGCTCGATGCCGCCACCAGCCGCGACAGCGTGAAGCGCACGTCGTCCGTCGCCTCGTGATTGATGAGCGTCTCAACCCTCGGCGCTTCCTCATCCCACCAAGCGTCCATCTCGTGTGCCTGCTCAAGCCCGCGCGCCGTCTGGTTTTGCGCAAGCAGCGACAGGATTTCCTGCGTGCGCGCCATCGCGTCGTCCGTCAGCCGCTTTACGGCCATCTGCTCCACCGCACTGAGCAGGCCGAGCAGCAGCAGCGTCGCCGCCATGGTGATGATCTTCTTGCGCATGTTACCACCTCACCTGCCCCGGCTCAATCGCGTTAAACGTCAGCAGCCGCCCTTCGCCGCCCTTTTCCTGCACGAGCAGGCTTCCCTGCGTGTCCAGCGTCGCGATCAGCACATCCTTGTCCTGCGCAACGCCGTGATCCTGCAAAATCCGCCGCAGCCACCCCGGCTCAAGCCCCGCAATGCGCATGCTCCGTTCCTGCATCTGCCCGTCGAGAATCAGCGTCAGCGGAATCCCGTCATAAACCGGCGGCAGATGCATTTCCCCGCGCGTCGCGGGTCTTTTATCCGCCGATGGGAATACGCTCAGCGAGCCGTTCGTCTCCAGGACGACGCTTCCGGCCTCGCCCAGGCCGATAACGCCGCCGCTTCGCATTCCCTCCATCAAATCGGAAAGATCAAAGCAGAGCCTTGCCAGCTCCTTTTCGCAGATTTTGCCGTCGCGCACCAGCACGCTCGGCCTGCCGCAGATGATTCGGCGCATCCTCACGCTCGCATATGAAAGCGCGCTGAGCAGACTGTGCACCAAAAGCAGCGTCAAAATCGAGACCACGCCGCTCAACAGCGGTATTTCCACATCCGCCATCGGCAGCGTCGCCAAATCCGAAATCATCAGCGTGATGACCACTTCATACGGCTGCAGCTGCGCCAACTGCCGCTTGCCCATCAGCCGCAGCACAACGGCCGTCACAGAAAAAAGCACAATCGTTCGCAAAAAGCCTGTCAGCATATTTCTCTCCCCTTTTCGGGTAGGATAAACCGACAGGCTTTTTTTGATACATCAAAGGCGACCCGGTTCACGCCGAGTCGCCCTCAAACACTCAATTCCACGAGATTTTCAGTTCTTTTTTATTTTCCGCGCAATCCTTTAGGTACAGATTGATAAGCGTCTGATACGGGATTCCGCTATGCGCCGCCTGATTCTTAAAATAGGTGATCGTATCAACGTCCAGATTGATGGTGATCTGTTTTTTCAGCTTTGCCGCATAGGGATTCTTCGTTCCATTGGAAAAATCATATTCTTCGCGCATACGTTTCACCCCTTCATGTTGCAATATTGCCTTGCTTCATTTGTCGTCGCCCTTCTGGCCGAAATCAACCGTATGATTTCCCCTTCGTCGCGCAAACAATGACACACAATCAATAGATTCGTTTTTCGGCTTAATCCAAGCAAAAGAAACCGTTCCTCTTCCTCCGAATGATCCGGGTCGTCAATCAAAATCGCATCTACATCATAGAAGACTGTTTTGGCTTCTTCAAAGGACACGCCATGCTTCTTCTTATTGATTGTATTCTTGTGTTCATCCCACTCAAATAAAATCCGATCCATAATTATATTATAATTACCTCACAAGGCATTGTCAATGCGTCCTATGGAAAAAGCGCAAGATTTTCGTTCTTGCGCTTTTGATATACCGTTTACGCCTTCATCGCGTATCCGCCGTCCACCTTTTTCCAAAGGCCGGTGCGTCCGGCCTTCGCCGCGCCGACGGCGGCGTGCAGCATGCAGATGCCGCGATCCAGCGGCGCGTACTTCTTATAGAGCACGGTCGTTTCCAAAATGGAAACGCTAGTCTTGTCCGCAACGATCTTCCACGGCTGCTGGTTGATTGCGCTGGGCGCGAGGCGCGCGGCGAGCACCGCTTCCTTCTGCCATGCGCCGAGCTGCCCGAGCTGCGCTTCATCCATGCCGCAGACCTTGACCAGCTCCTTGCGCTTGGGCGCAAACGCGGGCAGATTGGCCTTGCCGATGGAAATCACGCAGTGCACCGCCTCATCCGTCTGCAAATCGACGTTGCGGTTGATGATATCCGGGTAGAAGCCCGCGCCGAGCCAGCAGGTGCCCAGCCCCATGGACGTGGCCTCCAGCACCAGCGCCTCGCCCATGTAGCCTTCAACCTCCATGGGCGTGCCGCGCTTGGCGACGATCACCGCGTAAACGTCCGTGCCCTTGATCTGGCTCTTGAGGCCGGGGCCCTTGAACATCCGGATTTTCACGCCCTGCCAACTGAGCTTGCGGCAGGTCTCGCCGAGCCGGTCGAGCTGTTCCTTATCCGGCGCGCCGGTATACTGGCGCACCGAGCTGCGCGCGTAGAGTGCGTCAATCCAATTTTTCTGAATGCCGAGTTCAAACATGTGCAAACCGCTCCTCGTTTCAAAAGGGCGAACGCCCTGAAATTCATACGCGTATACTTTATCACGTCGGGCGCATGAATGTCAACGAAAAACGCTGACTCGGCTCAAAAAGGGCGCGATTATTCAAACTCGACAACCTGCGTCCAGTGGGTCAGAAACGCCTTTTCCGCGCCGTGCTTCTTGGTCATCTGCGCGGCAGCGACGATGGGCAGCCAGCGCTGGACATACTGCATGGCAATATCGTTCTTTTTGCAGAAGAGCTTCAAATACAGGTCAGCCTTCTTCTGATCCTCCAGCGCGAACTGGAGGTAGGTCATCGCCGCGTCAGCGGAGGCGTTGCCGATGGCCGCGTGCGCCCAGTCGAGGATATACACCTTGCCGTCCTCGCCGATGAGCACGTTGGTCGGGTTGAAGTCGCCGTGTGTGATCTTGGTGTGCGGCTTCATGTTTTCAAGGCGGACATGCAGTTCATAGCGGGTGCTCGCGTCCAGCTCGTCGCGCAGGGACGAAATCTGCGCGTTCAGCTTGTCCTTGAGCCGCCCCATCTGCTTGCAGGTGCGGCGATGGATGTCGCTCTGAATCTCGACGAACTGCGTCATCAGCGCTTCGAGGTTCTCCGGCTGCTCGGCCATCAGCTGCGCCATCGTCTTGCCCTCGACGGCCTCAATGACCAGCGCCCAGCCCTCGCCGGTGTTCTTCACCTCCAGCAGCGCGGGCACGTTCAGGCCGGATTCCTCCGCCAGCGCGTGGTTGAACGCCTCCTTGATGACGGCGCTCTTGGGATAACCCGCCTTGAACTGCTTGACAATCTTGCTGCCCTCGCGGTACACCGTCTTGGTGCCGCGCTCCACGATGATTTCCTTGCTCATTTGGGTGATTCCTCCTTACGCCTTCTCGCCGTAGTATGCCTTGAGATACATCGCCTTGATTTCCTTGAGCAGCGGATAGCGCGGGTTCGCGCCGGTGCACTGGTCGTCAAACGCATCCTCCACCATCTGATCCAGCGTGCTCATAAAGGTCTCCTCGCTGATGCCGTATTCGGCGATGGATTTCTTGATGCCGACCTTTGCCTTCAGCTCCTCGATCTTGTCAATGAACAGGTCGAGCGTCTCCTCGTCGTCCTTGCCGCAAACGCCGCAGAAGCGCGCACATTCGGCATAGCGGGCGAGCGTGTGCGGGTGATCATACTGCGGGAAGGTGCCCATCTTCGCCGGCACCTCCGCCGCGTTGTAGCGCAGCACGTGGCAGATCATCAGCGCGTTGGCCACGCCGTGCGGCAGATGGTGATACGCGCCGAGCTTGTGCGCCATCGAGTGGCAGACGCCGAGGAATGCGTTGGCAAACGCCATGCCCGCCATGCAGGATGCGTCCGCCATCTTCTGGCGCGCCTCCGGGTCGGCTGCGCCGTATTCATAGGCGCGGGGCAGGTAATCAAACACGTTCTTCATCGACTTGAGCGCCAGGCCGTCAGTGTAATCCGTCGCCATCATCGAGGCGTAGGCTTCCAGCCCGTGGGTCAGCACGTCCACGCCGGAGGCGGAGGTCAGGCCGCGTGGCTGGTTCATCATGTTGTCCGCATCGACAATCGCCATGTTCGGCAGCAGCTCGTAATCGGCCAGCGGGTATTTCGTGCCCGTGCGGTCATCGGTGATGACGGCGAACGGCGTCACCTCCGAGCCCGTGCCGGAAGAGGTCGGAATCGCGACGAAATACGCCTTTTCGCCCATCTTCGGGAAGGTGTAAACGCGCTTGCGGATATCCATGAAGCGCATCGCCATATCCAGAAAATCCACTTCCGGATGCTCGTACATCACCCACATGATCTTGCCCGCGTCCATCGCGGAGCCGCCGCCCAGCGCGATGATGCAGTCCGGCTCAAACAGGCGCATCGCCTGCGCGCCCTTGAGCGCGGAAGAGAGGTTCGGGTCCGGCGCAACGTCGTAGAAGCAGGTGTGCTGAATCCCGAGCTGATCGAGCTTTTCCTCGATCGGGGCGACGTAGCCGTTCTTGTAGAGGAACGTATCGGTGACGATGAAGCATTTCTTCTTGCCCATCACCGTGCCCAGCTCGTCGAGCGCCACCGGCATGCAGCCCTTCTTGAAATACACCTTCTGCGGCGCGCGGAACCAGAGCATGTTCTCTCTCCTCTCGGCAACGGTCTTGACATTGAGCAGGTGCTTCACGCCGACGTTTTCGGAGACGGAGTTGCCGCCCCACGTGCCGCAACCCAGCGTCAGCGACGGCGCCATCTTGAAGTTATACAGGTCGCCGATGCCGCCAAAGCTGCTCGGCGTGTTGATGACGATGCGGCAGGCTTCCATGCGCTCGGCGTGCTCCATGATCTTTTCCTTCTGCGCCGGATGGATGTACAGGGACGCGGTGTGGCCGTGGCCACCGTCGCAGACGAGCTTTTCGGCCTTGTCGAGCGCCTCGTCAAAGTCCTTCGCGTGGTACATCGCCAGCACCGGGGAGAGCTTCTCATGCGCAAACTCCTCGGAAAGCTCGACGCTCTCGACCTCGCCGATGAGGATTTTCGTCTCCTCCGGCACATCCACGCCCGCCAGCGCCGCGATGGTGTGCGCGCTCTGGCCGACGATCTTCGCGTTCAACGCGCCGTTGATCAAAATTGTGTGGCGCACCTGATCCAGCTCGTCCCCCTTGAGGAAGTAGCAGCCGCGGCGCGCAAACTCCGCGCGCACCTCGTCGTAAACGCTGTCCAGCACCGTCACGCTCTGCTCGGAGGCGCAGATCATGCCGTTGTCAAACGTCTTGGAATGGATGATCGAGCTGACGGCCAGCTTGATATCCGCCGTCTCGTCGATGATGACCGGGGTGTTGCCCGCGCCGACGCCCAGCGCCGGTTTGCCGGAGGAATACGCCGCGTGCACCATGCCGGGGCCGCCGGTGGCGAGGATGATATCCGCCTCGTGCATCAGTTCGCCCGTCAGCTCCAGACTCGGGAATTCGATGCAGCCGATGATGCCCTCCGGCGCGCCCGCCTTGACCGCCGCCTCGTAGACGATGCGCGCGGCCTCCGCCGTGCACTTCTTGGCGCGCGGGTGCGGGCTGATGAGAATGGCGTTGCGCGTCTTGAGGCACAGCAGCGCCTTGAAAATCGCCGTGGAGGTCGGGTTCGTGGTCGGAATGACCGCTGCGACAAGGCCGATCGGCTCCGCAATCTTCTTGATGCCGAACGCCGGGTCTTCCTCCAGCACGCCGACCGTCTTGGTGCTGCGGTAGGCATGATAAATATACTCGCTGGCGTAGTGGTTCTTAATCACCTTGTCTTCCATCACGCCCATGCCAGTCTCCTCGACCGCCATTTTGGCCAGCGGAATACGCGCCTTGTTGGCCGCCATCGCCGCCTCGAAGAAGATGTGATCCACCTGTTCCTGCGTGAATTTCGCAAATTCCCGCTGTGCCTTGCGCATGAGGGTCATGCGCTCCTGAAGCGCTTCCACGGAATCAATCGGTCTGAATGTCTGCATATCGTTCATCCTCCTGACGGGTCGGGTTGATTGGCCTATCCTTGTTATTTCCTTGACGATGTGCATTATACGCGCTTCACGTGCATTTGTCAAACTTTAGATAATTTCCATTTCAACAAGGTTCTTGCATCCGTTTTGTGAATCCTGTCCGATTCCCGCTTTTCCCGCGCGCTGACCGGCCGTTTTCCCAGTCATACATAGGAAAGCGCGCGCCGCGTTTTGTGCTGTTTTTCACAAATCTTTCGCATAAAAAAACAAATTGAGACCGTTTTCCCCTCCGACAAATTCCGCAATGCGTCAAATTCCTGCTTATTAGGTCGAATCCGCGCCATTTTCCATCCATTGAAAAAGAGAGCCCGTTTTCGTTTTCAGGCTCTCTTTGTGATTTTTTTATTTTCTGTACTTCTTTACAACGTCCAGCACCGCGTCCGCGACGTATTCCGCGTTCTTCACGCCCAGCGTCGAATACAGCGGCAGACTGATCTCGCTCTCCGAGAACGCATATGCCTTCGGGAAATCCTCCGGCTTGTAGCCAAAGCGCTTTGCGTAGGCGCTCATCGTGTGCAGCGCGATGAAATGCACGCTCACACCGACGTTGCGCGCCTTCAGCTCCTCGATGAACTGATCGCGGGAGATCGTCAGGCGCTCCGGCACGATGCGCAGCACATACAGATGGCGGCTGTGGTGGCAGTAATCCGGCGTCTTTTGCAGGCGAAGCTCCGGCACATCCGCAAACGCCCGCTCGTAAACCTCCACCGCCTCGAAGCGGCGGCGCTGCATATCCGGCATGCGGCCAAGCTGGGTCAGCGCCAGCGCGGCCTGAATGTCGAACATGTTGTATTTGTAGCCCGGCTCCTCGATGTCGTAGCGCCAGGAGCCTTCCTTGCCGTAGCGGTTCCACGCGCCCGCGCTCATGCCGTGGCAGGAGAGCACCTGCGCCTTGGCGGCGATTTCGTCATCGTCCGTCACCAGCGCGCCGCCCTCGCCGCAGGCCAGATTTTTGGTCGCGTAGAAGGAATAGCTCACCGTGCCGCGTGGATGATGGCCGATCAATTCGCCGTTGTAGCGGGTTTCAACCGCGTGCGCTGCATCCTCGCTGAGGAACAGGTTGTGCGCGTCGCAGATTTGGCCGATTGCGCCCAGATCCGCCGCGAGGCCGGAATAATGCACCGGCACCACCGCGCGCGTCCGGTTCGTGACCTTCTTTTCGATTTCGGCGGGGTCGATGAGCCCCGTATCCGGGTCGATATCCGCAAACACCGGCGTCGCGCCGACGTGCAGAATCGTGTTCGCCGTGGAGGCAAACGTCAGCGGCGTGGTAATCACCTCGTCGCCGGGGCCGATCCCCTGCGTCAGCAGCGCCAGATGCAGCGCCGCCGTGCAGGAATTGACCGCGATGCAGTGCTTCGCGCCGACATATTCCGCAAACTTCTTCTGAAACTCCATCGTGCGCGGACCCTTCGCCCACCAGCCGGAACGGATTACATCCGCATCCGCCTGCACCTCGGCCTCGGAAATATCCGGCAGACAAAAGGCCATCCAGTCCGGCCTCACGCTAAATTCGCTCATGCTGTTCCTCCTGCTCCCATTCGGGCTTCGTTTATGCTAAAGGATTGTTTTTTATAGGGCACGCCGTTCTTCCCTGAAATTATAGCACAGTCGCCCCCATTCATCAAGGGACGGTTGCGCGCGGACGCACGCGATGCTATAATCATGGAAGGAAATACGCACATTCATTGACGCAGAGGGGAGCGTACCGCCATGAGCATGAAACATTATCTTGCCGCCCGAAAAGAGGGGCTCAAGCAGCAGCACGCCGCACAGGCGCGCGGGCAGGACCCGTATCTGCCGGTGCTGTCCGAGCTTGTGCCCACCCTCAACAAGCTGACGCAGGTGCCGCTCGGGCTGGTGCAGATCGCGCTGGATCAAATCGAGGGCACGGCGACGAAGGGACGCACGACGGCGTTTTCGCGCGGCTTCATGCCGCTGCTCGAGCCGGATTCCGAGTTCGCCTCCAAGTGGAGCGTGCTCTACGACGGCATTGTGGAGGACGGCCTGCGCCAGCCCATCGTCGCGCTGGAATACTATAACCGCTTTTACATCGTGGAGGGCAACAAACGCGTGAGCGTCATGCGTCGGCTCGATGCGGTGAGCATCGAGGCAGACGTCACCCGCGTCCTGCCGGAACCGGAGGACAGCGAGCGCTACCGCGTCTATCAGGAATTTTTGAGCTTCTACGCCGATACGAAGATCAATTTCATCACCTTCACCCGCGAGGGCAGCTATGAAAAGCTCTATAAACTGATGGGCAAAACGCCGGGCAAGAAGTGGTCGCCGGAGGATCTGTTTGATTTTCAGTCCTGCTTCTACCGCTTCCAGCAGGCATACAGCGCCAAGGCCGAGGGCGGCGCGCCGATGCCCGCCTGCGACGCGCTGCTGATCTATCTGGAGGTTTTCGGCTACGAGGACAGCGTGGAGAAAACGCCCGCCGAGTTCGGGCAGGAGATCGAGCGGATCTGGTCTGAATTTGTCGTCGCCGCGGCCAACAAGCCCGCCGCGCTGCTCTCCCAGCCGACGGAGGCCAAGCCGGGCTTTCTGCAATCCGTCTGGCACAAGCCGCCGCAGACGGTGCGCTGCGCGTTCCTCTACAACCGCTCGCCGCAGGATTCCGGCTGGTCGTATTGGCACGAGCTGGGGCGCAAGGCGCTTGAGGATACCTTCGGTTCCCGCGTGGAAACCGTCTGCCGCGAATGCGTCGCGCAGGAGGACGCGCAGGAGGTCATCGAACGCTTCATCGAGGACGGCTACGACGTGATTTTCGCCGCCTCCCCCGTCTTTTTGGACGCCTGCATCCGTCAGTGTGCCATCCACCCGAACGCCAAAATCCTCAACTGCTCGCTGCTGGCCAGCTACCACAATGTACGCAGCTACTACCTGCGCGTGTACGAGGCCAAATTCGTCTTGGGCGCGATTGCCGCCGCCCTGTCGGAAAGCGACGAAATCGGCTACATCGCGGATTACCCCATCTACGGCACGCCCACGTCGATCAATGCCTTCGCCCTCGGCGCGCAGATGGTCAACCCGCGCGCCCAAATCGTGCTGGAATGGTCCACCCTGCCCGGCCACAGCCCGGAGGCGGCGCTGGCCGCGCGCGGTGTGCGCATCATCTCCAGCCGCGACATCAGCGCGCCGCATCTGGAATCGCGCGCGTTCGGCCTGTATCACGAGCAGGACGGCGTGATCGCCAACCTCGCCATGCCGATTTGGAACTGGGGCAAGCTGTACGAGGGCATTGTCCGCAGCATCCTGACCGGCGCGTGGAGCGACGAGGGCGAGCACAACGCCGACCGCGCCATGAATTACTACATGGGCATGTCCACCGACGCGATTGACATCATCTGCTCCCAACGCCTGCCCGCGCGCACGCGGCGGCTGGTCGATCTGCTGCACGAGCGCATCCGCGCCGGCGCGTTCCTGCCGTTCGTCGGGCCGATTGTCGATCAGGCCGGTCAGGTTCACGTCGCGGCCGACGTGGCGCTGACCCCGCAGGAGATCATCCTGATGGATTACCTCGCCGGAAATGTCATCGGCCGGATTCCCTCGGTGGACGAGCTGAACGACGTCGCCAAGGGGCTGGTTTCGCTGCAAGGCATCCGTGCCGCCACAAAGGAGTGAGCCGATGAAGATTCTTCTGCTCGCCGATCAGGCGGAACCGACGCTCTGGGAGCATCTGGACAGGCGCAAGCTCGAAGGCGTGGAGCTGGTGCTGGCCTGCGGCGATCTGCCCGCCAGCTATCTCTCCTTCCTCACCTGCTTCACCGCCGCGCCCATCCTCTATGTCCGCGGCAACCACGACGACCAATACGCCCAAAACCCGCCGGAAGGGTGCCTGTGCATCGAGGATCAGGTCGTGACCGTCGGCGGCCTGCGCATCCTCGGCCTCGGCGGCTCGATGCGCTATAACCGCGGCGTGAACCAGTATACCGAAAAGCAGATGCGCCAGCGCGTTCAAAAGCTCCGCTTCAAAATCTGGCGCAGCGGCGGCATTGATATCCTGATGACCCATTCCCCCGCGCGCAACCTCGGCGACGACACCGATCTGGCGCACACCGGGTTCAAAACCTTTCTGGATGTGATGGAAAAGTACCGCCCGCGCTACATGGTGCACGGCCATGTCCACCAAAACTATCAATACAATTTCAAGCGCGTCCGTCATCACGGCGACACCACCGTCATCAATGCGTTCGGCTACTATCTGCTGGATGTGCCCGTAACCGAACATTCGTGAATTGACCCGTTTGAATTTTCGTTTTCTTCTTGCTTTTTGGCGCCATCGCTTCTATAATATGGAGGATATGCGCGGCGGTCTGTCGCGCGTAAACTTCATATTTACAAAGGAGATATCGCCATGCAGAACCAAGGTATCCGCGATGCCCGCTCGCTGGGCACCCCGAAGTTGCTCGTTCTGGGCCTCCAGCACATGTTCGCCATGTTCGGCGCGACGGTGCTCGTGCCCGCGCTGACTGGCCTTTCCGTTTCCGCGACGCTGCTGTTCGCAGGTTTGGGCACGCTGTTCTTCCATTTCGTCACGAAGGGCAAGGTTCCGGCCTTCCTGGGCAGCTCGTTCGCGTATCTGGCCGGCTATGCCGCCATCGCGCCGAACGGCGAAGCCGCGCTTCTCCCCTACGCCTGTGTGGGCGTCGCCGCTTCCGGCCTGCTGTATCTGATTCTCGCAGCGCTGGTGCGCGGCTTCGGCGCGAACCGCGTCATGCGGTTCTTCCCGCCGGTCGTCACCGGCCCGATCATCATCTGCATCGGCATGACGCTGGCCAACTCCGCCATCAACAACTGCACCGGCAGTTGGGATATCGCGCTGGTCGCCATCCTCACGGTGGTCATCTTCAACATCTGGGGCAAGGGCATGCTGCGCATCATCCCGATTCTGCTGGGCGTGCTCGTCTCCTATGTCTACGCCGCCGTCACCGGCCGCGTGGATTTCTCCGGCGTGGCCAGCGCCGCGTGGATCGGCCTGCCGGTGAAGATGGAAAACACCGTCTTCTCCCTCATCGGCAACTGCGACGCGAACCTGCTCGTCACCGCCATCATCGCCATCATGCCCATCGCGTTTGCGACCATGATCGAGCACATCGGCGATATCTGCGCGATCTCCTCCACCGTCGGCGCCAACTTCATCGCCGATCCGGGTCTGCACCGCACCCTGCTGGGCGACGGTCTCGCCACGAGCATCGCGTCCCTCTTCGGCGCGCCGGCCAACACCACCTACGGCGAGAACACCGGCGTTCTGGCGCTGACCCGCGTGTATGATCCGCTGGTCATCCGTCTGGCCGCCGTCTACGCGATCATCGCGTCCTTCTGCCCGAAGTTCGCGGCGCTCGTTTCCGCCATGCCGACCGGCACCATCGGCGGCGTCTCCCTGATTCTCTACGGCATGATCTCCGCCATCGGCGTGCGCAACCTCGTTGAGAACCGCGTGGATCTGGCCAAGAGCCGCAACGTCATCGTCGTTTCGCTGATTATCTCGCTGGCGCTGGGCATCACCTTCTCCGCCGCGGGCGCGATCACCTTCCATGTCGGCGAGTTCACGCTGAACTTCTCCGGCCTGGCTGTCGCCGCCATCGTCGGCATTGTGGTCAACGCTATCCTTCCGGGCAAGGATTACAACTTCCAGAACGACTACGAATACGGCAAGACGACCGAGGATCACGGTCAGATGCTGTAAGCTCGTAAAAGAATAACCCGCGCGGCACTTGGCCTGCGCGGGTTATTTTTATGGGCAAAAGCCCCGGTTATGCTCAATATTCCGCCAGCGTTCCGACCAGCTCCTGCGCGCGCTGCACCTTCTGCCGGTCGCAATATGCGTCCAGCTCCCGAATGATGCGCGGGCAGGCGAACGGATCGGTGAAGTTCGCCGTGCCGACCATGACGGCCTTCGCACCGCAGAGCATGAACGCCGCCGCATCCTCGCCGGTCTCGATCCCGCCCATGCCGATAATCGGAATATGCACCTTCTTGGCGCTCTGCCAGACCATGCGCAGGGCGACCGGGCGCACCGCCGGACCGGAAAGGCCGCCCGTGTTGTTTGCCAGCACCATCCTGCGCTTGTTCACATCCACGGCGATGCCCGTCAGCGTGTTAATCATGGAAATCGCGTCCGCGCCCGCCTCCTCGGCGGCCAGCGCGTTCTCCGTGATGTCGGATACGTTCGGGGTCAGCTTGACGATCAGCGGCTGCTTCGCCGCCGCCTTGACGGCCTTGGTGATGGCGTATACGCTCTCCGGCTTCACGCCGAAGGCCACGCCGCCCTCGTGCACGTTCGGGCAGGAGATGTTCATCTCCAGCAGATGCACGCCCGTGCCCGCCAGCCGCTCGGCCATCTGCACATACTGCTCCACGCTCGTGCCGGTGATGTTGGCGATCACCGCGACGTCCTTGGTCAGCAGCCACGGCAGGTCGTTTTCAATGAAGCTCTCCACGCCGGGGTTTTGCAGGCCGACGCTGTTGAGCATGCCGCTCGGCGTTTCCGCGATGCGGGAGGGCGGGTTGCCCGTGCGCGGCAGCAGGCTCAGCCCCTTGACAGAAATGCCGCCAAGCCGGCCGATGTCGTAAAGCTCGTCGTACTCGCGGCCAAAACCGAACGTGCCGCTCGCCGCGATGATCGGGTTTTTGAGCTTCACGCCGCACAGATCGAGGGAAAGATCAGCCACGCAGACACACCTCCTTCGCGTCGAACACCGGGCCGTCCTTGCAGACGCGCTTGTAGCGCCATCCGCCGTCCGGCTGCATGATTTTCACGTTGCAGCCCAGACACGCGCCAATGCCGCAGCCCATCCGCTCCTCCAGCGAGAGCTGGCACGGCACGCCGTATGTTTCGCAGAGCGCCTGCACCGCCGCCAGCATCGGCGTGGGGCCGCAGGCCATCACCACGTCGGGCTTGCGCGCGCAGATCGCCGCCTCCAGCGGCTTCGTCACCAGCGCACGCTCGCCCAGCGAGCCGTCGTCGCTGACCGCCGTGACCGCGCAGGGCGCCTGCGTCATGCCGTAAGCATGCGCCGCCGTGCGGAAGCCGAAGAACGCGCGGCTCTCCGCCGTCGCGAACGCATCCATCGCGCAGCAGATCGGCGCAACGCCCACGCCGCCGCCGACAAAGTAGACGCATTGTGCGCCCTTTCCGTCAAAGCCCGTGCCCAGCGGGCCGAGCACGCGGATCGTCTCCCCCGGCTTGCAGGCGCAGAGCGTCTGCGTGCCCGCGCCCTTGGGCTGAATCGCCAGCGTCAGCGTGCCCGCCGCCGCATCCGCCGCCATCAGGCTGATGGGACGGCGCAGCACATGGCCGCTGTCCGGCACGAGGATGTGGATGAATTGCCCGGCCTTCGCCTGCGCCGCGATATCCGGCGCGGAGAGAATGATGCGCACCAGATCCTGCGCCATCGTCTCGCAGGAAAGGACGCGCGCGGCTGTATCCTGCATGTCTGCGCCCTCCTTACTTGATCGCCTTGCCGACCGCCGCGAGGCTGTCGCAAAGATCCTGCTTCATGCGCAGCGCCTCCTCCCGCGCGGCCGCGTCAAACGCCATGCCCTCGCGCTTCTTCCACGCGCAGAGGATCGAGCGGGAAGCGTTGACAATCGCGCCGTTGCCGTTCGCGTCGAAGCAGCCCGCGATATCCGTGCCCTTCGCGCCCTGCGCGCCGTAGCCCGGCACGAGGAAGAAGGCATGCGGCATGCGCTCGCGCAGTTCCACGCCCTGCTGCGGATAGGTCGCACCGACGACCGCGCCGACGGCGGAATAGCCGCTCTCGCCGCGCGTCTCCTCGCCCCATTCTTCCACCAGATCGGCGACCGCCTGATACAGTGTCCGCCCGTCCTCAAAGCGCAGATCCTGAAGCTGGCCGGAGGAAGGGTTGCTCGTCTTGACCAGCACGAACACGCCCGTTCCGTTCTCGCGGCATGCGTCGGCAAACGGCTTGACGCCGTCCACGCCGAGGTACGGGTTGATCGTCGCGATGTCCGCGCCGAAGGCCGCCTGCGCGCCGTCCGGCATATCCGTCTTGCCGATGTAGGCGTTGGCGTAGCACGCGGCCGTCGCGCCGATGTCGTTGCGCTTCACGTCCGCCATCACGATCAGCCCCTTCTCCTGCGCGTAGCGGATGGTCTTTTCATAGACCTCCATGCCCGCCGGACCGTACATTTCATAATACGCCACCTGCACCTTGACCGCCGGAACGACATCGCAGAGCGCGTCGATCAGGCGCACATTGTAGGCGTAAACGGCCTTCGCCGCGTCCTCAAAGGAATGAATGCCCGACGGCAGCACATCCTTGACGAAGCTCTCCGGCAGATATTCGATGCGGGTATCCAGCCCCGCGACGGTCGGGTTTTTGAGTTCAGAAATGCGGGCCGCAAGCTTTTCCATGATATTCATTGTTTTTTCTCCTTTATTCAGCCTGATAGGCCGTCTTGCCGCCCACCAGCGTCAGCTCGATTTCACCAAAGTAGCGCTTGCCGTCAAACGGCGTGTTCTTGCCGCGGGAGAGGAAGCGGCTCGCATCCACCACAATTTCCTTGTCGGGGTCGAAAACCACAACGTCCGCCGCGCAGCCGACGGAAAGCCTGCCGCCCTCAACGCCCAGCAGCGCCGCCGGGCGCACGCTCATCCGCTCGATCAGATCGGAGAGCGTCATCCTTCCGCTCTTGACCAGCATGCTGTTGCTGATGCAGAAGGCCGTTTCAAACCCGCTGATGCCGCTGGCCGCGATGTGGAACTCGCAGCGCTTCTCGTCCTCATGGTGCGGCGCGTGGTCGGTCGCGATCACGTCGATCGTGCCGTCGCAAAGGCCGTCGATGCAGGCCTGCCTGTCCGCTTCCTCGCGCAGCGGCGGGTTCACGCGGCAGCGGCTGTCGTAGCCGATCACCCATTCATCCGTCGCGCCGATGTAGTGCGGCGTGGTCTCCGCCGTCACGCGGACGCCGCGCGCCTTCGCCTCGCGCACAAGCTGCACGCCGCCCCGCGTGGAGACATGGCACAGGTGAATCCGCTTGCCCTCCGCCTCCGCAACCAGAATGTCGCGGGCGATCATCACTTCCTCCGCCGCGCGCGTCGTGCCCGGCAGGCCGAGCTTGGTGGAGACAAAGCCCTCGTTCATCACGCCGTCGCCGACGAGGTTCTTATCCTCGCTGTGGCTCATAATGAACAGGCCGAAGTGATCGGCGTACTGCATCGCCAGCCGGAACAGGTTCGAATTGGCGACCGGCTGGCCGTCGTCAGAAATCGCGATGATGCCGGCTTCCTTCATCCGGCCGACCTCCGCCATCTCCACGCCGGCGAGCCCCTTGGAGACCGCGCCGACCGGGTAAACGCGCACGCCGCTGCCCTGCGTCTCGGCCTTCTCGATGATGTAGCGCGTCACCGCCGCATTGTCGTTGACCGGCTTGGTGTTGGGCATGCAGCAGACCGCCGTGAAGCCGCCGTGCGCCGCCGCGCGCGTGCCGGTGACGATATCCTCTTTGTATTCCTGGCCGGGGTCGCGCAGATGGCAGTGCATGTCGATGAAGCCCGGCGCGACGACCTTGCCCGCCGCGTCGTAGACCTTCGCCGCCGCGTCGGTCAGGTTCTCGCCGACCGCCGCGATTTTGCCATCCGCAATCAGAACATCCGCCACCTTGTCCATACCGTTGGCCGGGTCAATCACACGGCCGCCGCGAATCAACAGCTTTTCCATCAGACATTCTCCCTTCTGGTGAGCATATAGAGCAGCGCCATGCGCACAGCCACGCCGCTTTCAACCTGCTGAGTGATGACCGACTGGCCGCAGTCCGCGACGCTCGAGGCGATTTCCACGCCGCGGTTCATCGGGCCGGGGTGCATGACCAGCGCGTTCTTCTTCGCCAGCGCCAGCCGCTGCGGCGTGATCTCCCAATGGTCGCAGTATTCCGCGACGGAGGGGAACAGACCCTTCTGCTGACGTTCCCGCTGAATCCGCAGACCCATCACAACGTCCGCGTTTTCGCAGGCGTCCTCGATCGTCGGGGCGATGGTGCAGCCCATCTCGTCCATGCGCGGCGGAATCAGCGTCGGCGGCGCGCAGAGCACGACCTTCGCGCCCATCGTCGTCAGGCCGTAGATGTTGCTGCGCGCCACGCGGGAGTGCATCACGTCGCCGCAGATCGCGACCTTCGCGCCCTCCAGCCCGCCGAGGTGCTCCCGCATCGTCAGCATGTCCAGCAGCGCCTGCGTCGGGTGCTCGTTCATGCCGTCGCCCGCGTTGACGACGCTCGCCTTCACGTGCTTGGCCAGCAGCGTCGGCGCGCCGCTCATCGGGTGGCGGATGATGATGACGTCCGTGCCCATCTGGTCAAGCGTCACGCCGGTGTCGATCAGCGTTTCGCCCTTGGCCACGCTCGACGCGCTGGCGGAGATGTTCGCCGCCGCGGCGGACATGTACTTGCTCGCCAGCTCGAAGGACATCCGCGTTCTCGTGGAGTTCTCGTAGAACAGCGTCACGATGGATTTCCCCTGCAAATGCGGCGTTTTCTTGTTGTTTGAACGCACCACCTGACGCATCATCAGCGCCGTGTCGAGGATGGAGGTGATCTCCTCGCGGCTCACGCCGTCAAGGCCCAGCAAATCTTTGCGCTTCATGCTCATTCGCTCCTTTTGTCATATAAAACGACGCTCATGTCGCCGTCGAATTCCGGCACACGCACGCCCACCAGCTCGCTCTTGCTCGTCGGCAGATTTTTGCCGACGTAATCCGCGCGGATCGGCAGCTCCCTGTGCCCGCGATCCACCATCACCGCCAGTTGAACGCAGCTCGGCCGCCCCATGTCGCAAATCGCGTCCATCGCAGCGCGCGCCGTGCGCCCGGAAAAGAGCACGTCGTCCACCATCACGATGCGCGCGTCCTGCACCTGAAACGGCAGGTCGGTCGCGTTGACGACCGGGTGCTCGGAGAGGCTGGAGAGGTCGTCGCGGTAGAACGTGATATCCAGCACGCCCATAGGCACCTCTGTTTCTTCAAAATCAGCGATATACTTAGCAATCTGCTCCGCCAGAGGCACGCCGCGCCTTTGAATACCTATTATACACAGCTTTTCCGCACCGTGGTTCTTTTCGATGATCTGATGAGCTATTCTCGCAAGCGCTCTGTCCATTTCCTTGGCGTCCATTATTTTAGCTTTTTCGAACATAAGGCTTCCTCCATTTTTTATTTTTTGCGATTTTATTTTCAGCATTTCAAACTGTTTTTTCGCAGAAAAAAAGCCCCGCGTTCGGCAAGGGCTGCAAAACTTAGGCTCACGAAAAATACGCTTTCGCGCGGATTATGCAAAGTCCTTCCTGCCTCGCCGGACAAGTTTAAAGGTCTTTTCTCTTTTGATTAATTCTAGCACATAGACGCCGATATGTCAAATATGCGCCGCC
>OHZB01000024.1_pt1 | contig 47593 bp, 44 predicted proteins | sample 1580351 | NCBI WGS metagenome assembly OHZB01 (sample SAMEA3882512, study PRJEB24775) | human gut metagenome | biome: human-associated habitat; feature: intestine environment; material: feces | place: Netherlands | collected 2009/2010 | reverse complement strand
TGATCTTCCTGCACACAAGTCCGCTGGGACTTGTGCCTGGGGATATGCGGGCGCGGGGATAAAAGTAGAAAAGCGTCCCTACCTGTAATTGAGCAGGCAGGGATGCTTTTACATATCTGTCAGTAAAAAAGCCATATACAGCGGCAAAGTCAGAAGCTGCTCTGTGTGCCCCACATTATAGTCACCCAGCTTGATGAGCCGGTACACATGGTACTTTTCCGGGTGGCGCAGGATGGTCTTTGCACTTTTTGTATTGCCGGAGACAGCCTTGACTTCCACAAGGGTGCATTCTCCCTTATAGCGGATAATAAAGTCAACCTCCAGACCGGAGTCTTTGTGAAAGTAGTAGAGCTTGCGACCCATTTTAGAAAAAATATCGGCAATAAGCCCCTCGAAAATAGCACCTTTATAGCCTAAAAGGTTGCCCTGCAAAATGTCAAATTGTGTACCGTCCTCCAGCATCGAGATAAAAAGCCCGGTATCTTTCATATAGACTTTAAAAACATCTGGGTCTGCATTGCCGTCTAATGGCAGCTCCGTGATAGATAGGTTATAACACCGGGTGATGATTCCTGCATCCTCAATCCATTGCAGACTGCCAGCAAATTTGGAGGCCGTAGCCCCTTTTTTCACCACGGAATACTGGAACTTTTTGTTTTCTTTACTCAGCTGCTTAGGGATGGACTGGAAGCACTCCCGAATCACGGCTTTGTCTTTTTTGTCGGCGTATTTTACCATATCATCCTCATAAGAGCGGATGATGTCGCGCTGAATTTGCAAGACCTCATCCATGCGCTTGGTATCTACAAATGTCTGTACGGCGTCAGGCATACCGCCCACAACTGTATATTGCAGAAGCAGTTCCCGCATACGCTGGTGCAAGGCATCCGGTACAGGGGAACCGCTTTGCATACATTGGCGCAGAAGCTCTATGACCGGCTCGGTAATGCCATTGGCCCAAAGAAATTCTTCAAAATCCAACGGAGTCATATCCAGAACCGTTTCATATCCAACAGGCACGGACTTGGGCTCTTTTTCACCATAGCCCTTGACCCCCAACAGACTGCCGGTGCCAATCACATCATAGCGGCCATCCAGCTTAAAAAATTTCAAAGCTGTCCGTGCATCAGGGCAATCCTGTATTTCATCCAGCACAAGAAGGGTCTTTCCCGGCTCAAAAACCGCCGCGCGCCCCATCAGGGCGGACAACAGCATGGTAATATGGTCAACCTCCAGCGAGCCGGAAAACACCGAGACAAATTGCGGATTTTCAAAAAAATTCAGGTAAACGGTGTGTTCATAGTTTTTTTTGGCAAATTCCAGAACGGAGTATGTCTTTCCGCATTGGCGGCATCCTTTCAGGATCAAAGGCTTGCGGTTGGGGGTATTCTTCCAAGTAAGTAAGGTCTGTTCGACTTTCCGGCGCAGCATCGTATCCCTCCCTATATGTTTGCTTGCAGTATACCAAAAAAAGCAAACTTTTTCAAGGGAGTTTTGCGTTGAAGTAAAAACTTTTTCAAGTGACTTTTTATAAAAAGAAAATATTTCTTCAATTTTTCCGGAAGATTGCTGATAATAAGTATCAAAAATAACGCCGATTAAAATAGTAGCAAATTTTGTTGACAGCAGGCAGACGGCAGCGCTATAATATAGTAGCAAATCAACCGAACGTCAGAGGTGCTACCATTATGCAAATCTATGGCTATTGCCGTATTTCCACGCCGCGCCAGAATATCGAGCGCCAGGTGCGCAACATTGCCGCCGCCTACCCAACGGCGCATATCGTCCGTGAGGTCTATACCGGAATGGCCTGCCAGGGACGGCGGGAGCTGGACAAGCTGCTGCACTGTGTACAGCCGGGGGATACCATTGTGTTTGACAGTGTTTCCCGCATGAGCCGCAGTGCCGACGAGGGGTGCGCCATGTATGAAGAACTGTACGGTCGCGGCGTGACGCTTTGTTTTTTGAAGGAGCCGCACATCAACACCGACACCTACAAACAGGCCTTGCAGCGGCAGGTCAGTGCAGCCCCCTCCACCGGCAGCGCAGCGACCGACCGTTTTGTCTCCGGCGTTATGGAAGCGCTGAACCGCTACACGGCGGACCTGGCCGCCGAGCAGATCCGCCTTGCCTTTGCCCAGGCGCAAAAAGAGGTGGACGATCTGCACCAGCGCACCCGCGAGGGGATCATGACGGCCCGGCTGAACGGCAAACAGATCGGCCAGCAGCCGGGGCGCAGACTGCATATCAAAAAAGCGGACACGGCAAAAGCGCTGATTCGGAAGCACAGCCGGGATTTTGGCGGCACGCTGAGCGATGCCGACTGCATCAAGCTGATCGGCATTGCGCGCAATACCTATTATAAATACAAGCGCGAGCTGCGGGATATTATGACATGATGTCATAATATCTTTTTTATAAAATTTTTCAAATTTCTTTTCGCTTCCTCCATTGCTCCCTTATAGTGCCGGGCGTGATCGTTGACAGAATGTTTGCCGGTCCGCTGCACAGCTTTGATAAGGATGATCAACTTGACTTTTCGCCCTGTGGACCGACGTATTCCCAAAAAAAGAAAGACCGAAGTAAAAGCCATAAAGGGCTATATATCTTCGGTCTTTTGCTTTGAGTTAATCGTTATGAACGCAAAAACGAAAAAGCAGGAACAGCATATCGAAATTTTGGAAAACGTCAACCGTTAAAATTTCGGATGCCGACAGAAACAAGAATATCGAAACACAGTGTGCTCTATCAGGTAAGCGTCCAACTCAATGAATATCCGGTTGCCCCAAGGCCTTGTTGACCAGCACACGCAATTTACCTTCAGGAGAAAGAATCTTACCGCGCAGGATATCATCTTCGGTAAAACGTGCCATAAGAATTTCCCGCTGCGTAACTCTTTCCCAGTCATAGGTGACGTAGATATAACCATTATCAGCTTCTTTAGCATCCGGGTAAGAAACTTCGTTGCGCTCATCAAGCAGCAGAGTATAAGGCCAGGTTTCGCCATCATCCTCGCTGAGCATAGCGGTTAAGTGGCTGCGGCCTTTCCAGCTTTTCACATTTCCCTGATTCATAATATCGTCTAGGTCAATGCGCTGGTCAAAATTGTAGTGGTTGATCATCAGCAGACGGCCGGATTTCAAACGCCGAATGAAAAAGCGCGAGCAGGGGCCGTCAATATGACTGTTGCGTCCGGGGGTCCAGGTGTAACCGCCATCCGTAGAAAAACTTTCGCCGATGCCCTTGAAGGTACGCACCAGCATCCAAAGGGCTCCATCCTTTTTCTCTACTAACATGTGCTCGTCAAAGCTTCTGCCGGGAATATCGGCGTGTCCACGTAACGTGATGGTTTTTCCGCAGTCGGTAGACGCATACACATTTGAAAACTGTTCGTTTTCCAAACCGTGGCGCTCGGAAGGAACACTTCCGCTTGTGTCGCACCAGATAGCGCAGGGGAAAAGCCACTCGCCTTTACTGGTGACAAGGGGCTTATTCATCATAATGCCATTTGCAATGCGTCTTGGCTTAGACCAGACCAATTCATCGGCATCGGCATTTTCGCAAATGCATGCCCAGACACCACTTCGCCCGTCATTGAAACCGCGCGCCTGCGTATAGGTCATCCACAGGCGTCCAAGCGGGTCAAACCACAAATTCGGGTCATAGATACGGCATTCCGGATCCGGGTGTTCCACGACTGTGGCGCAGGAACGGAAGGTTCGGCCATTATCATCGCTGACACACAGCATCATAATGTTGCCGCCTACCTCTGCGTCTTGACCGCTGTAAAAGTTGACAAAAATGCGTCCGGCCGGGCTGACTTCAATGGAGGGAATCCCCTGCCAGCGGCGGTATGTGTCTTGAAAGCGTTCTTGCGTTGCGTTTACATAAATATTAGCGGGCGTAAGCGAAGATTGATTCTCCATATGGTAAACCCCTTTTCAAATAATATATCACTCATCACAGATGAGCTATAAAGAATTATAGCATGGGCTCGCGCGCATTGTCAATTCGTTTGGAACCAACAATGTCACCAATTTTTTTGCAAAAAACATGGCAAAGTGCTGTATTTTCTGCAATTTAGCAAAAATCAATTGACAAACAAGAAATACTATGGTACATTTTGCTTACCGTAGTTGCTCACACGTGGTGAGCAGTCGAATGCAAAATGAGGTGCCATTTATGAAAGAAAACCGCTTGCTCTTTACCAATGCGTTAATTGTATTACCTACGGAAACGATCAAGGGATCGTTAGCTGTTGAGGATGGTAAAATCACAGGAATTTTTGAATCCGGTACGGAACTGCCGGGTTTCACGGAAGTGGATGTTCACGGGAAAGCACTGATGCCGGGCGCTATTGATACACATGTACATATGTGGGATCCCTCTCCGCTCAATTACCGCGAAGATTGGGCCTGTGGATCCCAGTGCGCGGCATCCGGTGGCATTACAACAATTATTGATATGCCATTGAGCGTTCCCCCTGTGGTTGACAAAGAGGGTTTCCAGCTGAAACTTGATGTGGCGCAAAAGGAATCCTGTGTGGATTTTGCTTTCTGGGGTGGTCTGACACCAAACTGCGTTCAGAATATGGAAGAACTGAACCGTCTTGGTTGTGTAGCCTACAAGGGCTTTATGAGTTTTGCCAACCCGGATTACCCGCAGGTTACAGATGGGTATCTGGTGCAGGGGATGCGCAAGGCGGCAACATTTAACGGTTTGATCGGCGTGCATGCTGAAAATGCAGAAGTAGCAGATTTTGGCAGCAAAGAAATGTCTGCCATTCACTGTAAAGATTTTGCCATGCACGATGACGCACGTCCCTGGTGGGTAGAGCAGGAAGCGATTTCCCGTGCGGTACTGTTTGCCCGTGAAACAGGGGCAAGGCTGTATATTTGCCACATGACGATTGCTCAGGGAGCTGCCTTCTTGAAACAGGCAAAGTTCGAAGGTGTAAACGTCTCGGTTGAGACCTGCCCACATTATCTGCTGTTTGACAAAACGATTTTGCGGGAGAGAGGGGCCTATGCAAAATGCAATCCGCCGTTCCGCAGCCGTGAAAATGTAGAAAAGCTGTGGTCTTATATTCTGGACGGCACGATTGACACTCTGGGTTCTGATCATGGGCCGTATCGTGATGACGAAAAAGTGCAGGCAGGCGATTTCTGGAAGGAATACAGTGGCTTTGGCGGGTTTGATGCCATGCTGGCGGCAATGCTGACGGAAGGGTATCATCGCCGTGGTTTATCGCTGTCTCGTCTTTCCTGCCTAACGGCTACTAATGCAGCCAATATTATGCAGCTTGCACCGAGAAAAGGCAGTTTGCTCCCCGGCCGCGACGCAGATATCCTGGTGGTGGACCTGGATCGGGAGTGGGTTTTTGATGGAACGAAGTCGCTGAGCAAAACCAAAACGGTACACAATTTGTACCACGGTATGAAAATGAAGGGAAAAGTGGAGCAGACCTATGTGCGCGGGCAGTTGGTGTACAACGATGGTGAAATAACCGCACAGAATGGTTTTGGCCAGTATATTCCCCGACAGGCATAACGGAGGAAGTACCTGATGGAACACGAAGATCTCATTGTTTCTATGAAAGGCATCCAAAAATCTTTCGGTGGTGTTCATGCTCTCACCGATGGGGAACTTACGCTTCGCAAGGGTGAAGTTCTTGGCTTGATAGGTGAAAACGGTGCAGGCAAAAGCACGCTGATGAAAATCCTTTCCGGTGTTTATCAGGCAGATGCAGGCGTCATGCTGGTAGACGGAAAAGAAGTCCACTATCATGAACCCCGGCAGGCGCTGCACGACGGCATTTGTATGATCTACCAGGAGTTAAATCTGGTGCAGCATTTGTCTGTCGGAGATAATATATTCATTGGCCGGGAATCCCAAAAAGGTTGGAAACTTGACCGGACGAAGGATAACCGCCGTGCCGAGGAACTGCTGAAAGAGCTGGAACTTGATGTCAGCCCCAACACCACCGTAAGCAGCCTGACCGTTGCCAAACAGCAGATGATCGAAATCGCAAAAGGCATTTCGTATGACAGCAAAGTTCTGATTATGGACGAACCGACGGCAGCGCTTTCCATCAACGAAATCAAGGATCTGTTCCGTGTGATTCAGAAATTGAAAGCCAAAGGGATCTCCATTATCTATATTTCACATCGCCTGGAAGAGCTGTTTGAAATCACGGATCGCATTACCGTTATGCGTGACGGCGCGTTTATCAATACCTTTATTACCAAGGAATCTTCCCTGCCGGAGCTGATTCGTTCTATGGTGGGAAGAGAAGTTAGCTGGGAAAAGAAAAAACATTCCAATGTGGCAGCAGATGCCCCTGTGCTGCTGGAAGTGCAGGGGATGGAATCCCACGCGATAAAAAACGCTTCCTTTAAGCTGCGAAAAGGCGAGATCCTTGGCATAGGCGGACTGATGGGTGCCGGCCGCACAGAGCTGGCTCGGTTGGTTTTTGGCGCTGACTGGCGCAAGCACGGAAAGATCATTAAAAACGGGGAAGAGATCCAAATCCGCACGCCGCATGATGCCGTGAAAAACGGAATCGGTTATATATCGGAGGATCGCAAAGCGTTAGGGCTTGCCCTGAAACTGTCCGTGGCTGACAATATCGCCATGCCGAACTGGGAAAAATTTACATCCCACGGTGTAGTAAATGAAAAAGAAGAAATGCGTGTTGCCGCAGAAATGGCGGATCGCGTAATGGTAAAAACACCGTCTGTGAAGCAGCTTGTGATGAATCTGTCCGGCGGAAACCAGCAAAAAGTAGCAATTGCCAAGTGGCTTTTGCGCGATTGCGATATTTTGATCTTTGACGAGCCGACGCGAGGCATTGATATTGGCGCAAAAAGTGAGATTTACAACCTGATCAATGAACTGATTGCCCAAGGGAAATCCATTATTATGATTTCTTCCGAAATGCAGGAACTCTTGTCTATGAGCGACAGGATCATTGTTATGTGTGAGGGTTCCATCACAGGCGAACTGGATATTGCCGATGCAACCCAAGAAAGTATTATGGCGCTTGCTGTGCGGCGCGCTGTCTGATTCAGGAGGCATACGAAATGAAAAAACAAAAGAGCATAAAATCGCTGTTTATGTCCCAACGTATTATTGCACTTTCTTGTCTGGTCTTTCTCTTTCTGTTTTTTTCTTGCTTCGGCAAGAATTTTCTGACAAAAAATTCCATGGTAAGCCTGTTGGAGAGTGTGTACTACATTATTTGCCTGGCTTTTGGTATGACATTTGTCATTTCCACCGGCGGCATTGACCTGTCGATCGGCAGCGTGGCTATGTGTGGTGCCTTGATTGGCGGCGTAAGCTATAACGAATGGCATATGCCTATCTGGGCTGCGCTGATCATCACGGTGCTTGTTACAACTGTCTTTGGCGTACTTAACGGATTTTTGGTTTCCTGCTGCAAAATTCCCCCCTTTGTGGCCACCATGGGTACGCAGTATCTGGCACAGGGCATCGGTTATATTGTTTCCCGTGTGCAGACTATGCGCTATCCCGTTGTGACAAGCCCCGATGGCTGGTTCAAGCGAGTTTTCTATAAGTCGCTGAATGGCTTTCCTATGGGCGTCATTTATATGGTGATCTTGTTTGTAATTGCCTCTTTTATATTCCGCTACACAAAAATCGGAAAATATGCATGTGCGATCGGCTCCAACTGTGAGGCTACACGGCTTTCCGGCGTAGATACACGGCGCTGGACGATGCTTGTATATATTATCGCCGGCGTATTTGCGGGCTTGGCCGGTATCTTCTACAGTGCTACCTATACATCGGTTCTGCCCGGTTCCGGCAGCGGTATGGAAATGAATGCGATTGCTGCAGTTGTTATTGGCGGCACGTCGCTGAGCGGCGGCTCCGGCACAATGCTTGGCACGATCATTGGTGTGTTTATTATGGCGGTTCTGAAAAACGGCCTGATGACCATTGGAATTCAGCAGCAGTGGCAGGTATTCTTTACCGGCCTGGCAGTGTTGCTGGCTGTAATGCTGGATATTTACCGCAGTGTAAAGCTAAAACGCAGCTGAGTATGGAAAAAGAAGGAATTTTTTCAATTTCTTCATAAAATATCCCGCAAGGGATAGACCGCTAACAACCTCTACACTACAAGGAGAAAAACTATGAAAAAGAATCTTTTATCCGGTCTGCTTGCAGGCGTTATGGCTGTAAGTCTGGTGGCCTGCGGCAATTCAGAAAGCACCCCTGCCGCAGATTCCACTACTGAAACAGCAAAACCAGCAACCGCAGAGAACAGCGACACATTCGATGTAGAAATGGTTGGAAATTCCTTCTCCATTGAATACTGCAATATCAATGTGGACGGTGCCCGCGATTCCGTTGACGATTTGGCCAAAAAAGGGGTTACCGTGAATTTGACCTACAATGCCTCTGCGGATTCCTCCCAGGTGGATGAGCAGATCAATATCCTCAACCAAGCGCTGGCCAAGCAGCCGAATGCTATTTTGATTGCCGCGTGTGACTCCGGCGCATTGGATGAGCAGATGATTACCGCCCGTGATGCCGGTATCCCCGTAATTGCCTATGACATCACCTTTGATAATGCGCCGGAAGGCTCATTGACTGCCACCTCTGCCAGCGACAGTATTTTGGCCGCCGGTCAGGCTGCGGATGAATTGCTCAAGAATGAAACTGTTGTGGAAAAGATCAAGGCTGCCACGCCTGAAAACCCGGCTGTTTTCAGTGTGATTGCTCCTGATGCTATTATGACGGTGCACCGCGACAGAACCAGCGGCTTCGCCAACAGAATGTATGAACTGTGCCAGGAATGGCAGCCGGGCGCCGTTGCCATCACCGGCAACGATGCTTTTGCTAAAGACAGCGAAAAAGATCCTGCTGTGATTATCCGTACCGATATTGCCGCTTCCAGAGCAGACGAGGACATTCGCAACCTGGCCCAGTCTGTTGTTTCTGACAGCAGTGTGCTGGCAATCTTCTGTGTGAATGAGGCTTCCGCTACCGGTATTTTGAGTGCCACCAGCGATGGCTTAGACCTGGATCGCACCAACGGCAAGTACAAGGATTTGATTGTTATTGGGTTTGACTCCGGCAGCACTCTGAATAACGCAGTGCGCAGCGGCTACTTCTACGGTGCTGTGGCGCAGGATCCGTACACGATGGGCTACGAAGCCATGATGATGGCTATAAACGTGCTGCAGGGCGGCGAAGCATCTGACATTGTCATTCCTGCCGTGTGGTTTGATGCCTCCAATATGGATGATCCCGAAATTTCCCGTATTCTGTATGACTAATCTCTGAAAATGGTATAAATGCGGCAGGGAACAGCTTGAAAAAGCGGCACCCTGCCGCTAAATAAGAAAGGAGCGTTTCTCTATGTCCACCTTACTGATTGGCGGAAACGGTTTGATTGGGACCCGCCTTTCTGCCTATTTGGCAGATCATGGCGAAGAAGTGTTTTCTTACAGCCTTCATTCTCCCAGCCAAAAGCATCCGGGTGTTCATTACATTCAGGGCGACGTAACAGATTACGGCACACTGAACATGTTGCTCAAGCAGAATCATATAGACAGGATCATTCACAACGCCGGTGTTTCTCACCCCAAAATGTTCCGGGATAACCCGTACAAGATTTACCGTACAAATGTAAACGGCGTGCTGACCAGCCTGGAAGCCGCCCGTAATTATGGCGTAGACCGCTATGTGTACATCAGCTCCGGTGCTGTATACGGAAATGTACACTATGATGTCGTGGATGAAACCATTCCGCTGCATGCGGAAAATCCATATGGGGCAACCAAAGTGGCCTGTGAGGAGCTGGTTCGCAATTACGGTCTGGACAGCGTTTCGCTGCGTGTAGGCTTTGTGTATGGTCCCGGTCGTGTAAATGAATGCCCTGTAAACATGATTCTCAGCACACTTCTGAAAGAAGGAAAAGTGGACTGGGATCACGGCAGTGAGCAGATGCTTGACTTTATCTATATTGAAGATTGCGTAGAGGCCATTGCGAAGATTTCCTTGGCAGATCATAACCCGCATGCCGAATATAATATTGGCGGCGGAGAGGTGATTCCCTACACACGTATTATTGATAAGGCTCGCAAACTGTTTCCCACTGCACCGATCCATGTTGGCCCCGGCGACTTGGGATATGACAATTTGGGCGCATTGAGCGTTCAGCGTGCGTTTGAGGACTTTGGATGGAAACCGCGGTTTTCTATTGAGCAGGGTATGGAGCAATACATGAATTGGTTGAAAAATTTCTGAATGCGGAAGCAACAATAATTTTCTTGAATACAAAAAGCATTTTTGTTATAATTTTATTGTACTATCGATTATCGGTTCAGAAATAGACTTTCAAGTAACAGAAGAACAATCCTTTCATTCTTGTTCCCATAAATTTCCACCAAATGAATACCGGGCATCTTATCCAGATATGATTGCAAAGACGCTGCATCTTCAGTAGAGTTCTTTGCGGAAAGGCCGTTTTTATAATGCAAAACTCTGTAACGCTCAACAATCACATTTCACCCGGTTTTTTTAAGTCACAGGAAGAAATGATGTTTTTCCTGCTGCTAAGTGAAATTCAAAAACAGAAGGAGCCTCTTGGTTCTTGGTCGTTGAACGCACTCTTGGCGAAGCAGGGAGTTTGTGTGAGCACCGCTACCATTGGTCGCTACCTGAAGGTGATGGACAGCGATGGTCTTACCATTCGAAAAAGCAATCAGGGCCGCATTATAACCGAGAAGGGAGAAAATTGGCTTCAATCCATAACTGAACATCTGGCAAGAGCCGAAGTTCACGATGAAGCTTCCATCGGTTTGCGCGTAAACGAATATACCGATTTGCTGGATCTGATTCAGGCTCGCAAGACGATTGAAATGGAAACGGTTCGACTAGCCGCTGTAAATGCCACACAGGATGAGTTGTGGAAACTGCGTCAATCGGTCTCTCTGTATTATCGTGATGTTGCTGAAAACAAAAGCCATGACGACTCAGCTTACAACTTCCATACGATCATTGCTGAAATGAGCCGCAATAAATATTTTAAATATTTGTTGGATATCATGATTTTTGAAGAGCAAAAAATGGAAGAGCGCATGGACAAGCTGGTGACAAAAGAGCGCGGCAATGTTTATGTCGTTCAACACGATGATATTGTAGCAGCTTTGGAATTGCGCGATGCAGACTTGGCTCAACAGCGAATGGGCGCACATATCGACACGATGCTTAGCGATGTGAAACACCAAATCGAACAGATTCAAGCCTTAGCAAAAGAGGATTCTGTCCGGTAAACATAATGGAACAATCCTTTCGGAAATAAAATAATCCTGGTAGAGCAAACCGCCCCGCAAAGTTTTAAAGAACCTTTGCGGGGCGGTTTTGTATCTTTCGGTCATTCGCCGATATACATACAGTCGGACACTTTTCTTTTAAGACCTTTTTAATGAATCCGATACACTTAGAATAAAGCATCCCTGAATTTCTGATTTTTGAATAACCAGGAAACCAGTTGATGCTTCGTTTTTTGTTTACTTACTCCCCCCGTATAGCTGCGCGGTGATGTGAAGTTGAATAAGAACGGATACCTTTTAGCGCGTCTTTTATTTTAAGACACTGCACCGTATCTTCCCTGTTCCAGCTCCAGCAAAAACTTATACAGCGGCACAGTCTCGATCGTCACGCCGTCCTCGATGATTGTTTCCTCCTCCTCATAGGTCACAATGACGAGCCGCGCGGCTTCCTGTGAGGTCTGCGCCAGCTTTTTCAGGTTGCCTACCTCGCGTTCGCGGGCGTCCCCGGAAATGGAGTAGGCCGCCTGCACGGCCAGGCCGACCGATGGCAGATAAAAATCAATATCAATTCCGGTCTTGGCGTATTTCAGGTAATACACCTCGTCCGGATACGCGCACCAGCGCAAGCGCCGCCATATTTTCCAGCTGCACCGCCTCTTTCCTGTCTAGGAACAGGCTTACAATGCCGTTGTCGGAGAAATAAAACTTCGGGTAGTTCTCCTCCTCGACAAGGTTTGCGTAGTAGTTCTGCAGGTGGAACAGCAGGTAGGCATGCTTCCTGGTTGCCGCTCCTGCCTTATTTTTGTCGAGTATACTTGACGGAGTTGTCTTATTTTTGTCAAATATATTCTGCAATATAATTTTCTTTTTTAAAATAAAACGTCTTGCAATTCTATTTCCTTATGGTATAATAAAGTTAAATCATTAAAGTTATAACCTTATGGATAACACCTTTTCTCGGATTAGGAGGTTTTTATGGTAAAACTCGACTATGCGCGGCTGAAAAATATACGCCTTGAGCAGGACATCACCCAAAAGGAACTTGCCACTGCCACCGGTGTAAACCTTTCCACCATCAAGCAGATCGAAACCGGCCGCAGCGCAACCGACCTCGAAAACATCGAGAAGCTATGTGCCTATCTGGAAGTTGACATCAACGAAATTTACCACCCCGACTACCACGACACAAAGGTCTTGTGCATGCTCAACAACAAGGGCGGCTGCGGCAAAACCAGCCTGTGCAGCGGCATTGCCACCTCGATGGCCGAGCTGGGGCTGCGCATCCTCGTCATCGACGGCGACGGTCAGCGCAACCTGTCCAGCAGCTTTGATATGCCCCGCAGCGAGAAGAACTTCGGCGCAGCGGTACTGGCGGAGCAGGATTTGAACGGCTACATACAGCCCACCAAATTTGAGAATATCGACATCATCGTGGCCGATGTTTCGATGGGTACGCTGGACATGGCGCTGTTTACCAAGATCAGCCGCGAGAACATCGTGCGCAGCATCCTGCGCCCCGTTGTCGAGCGCGGCTATTATGATTATATCCTCATCGACACGAACCCGAATCTGTCGCTGCTTAACTTCAACATCGTGAACGCCTCCAACTATGTGCTGATCCCCGCCCAGCCCGCCAGCTTTGATTTGGACGGCCTGGCCGTGGTGCTGCAGTTTGTCGAGGGCATCAAACCGTACAACCCGACCTTGCAGGTGGGCGGCATCATCATCAACCGCTACGATGCCCGCAACCGCCTGATCACCGAGGCGGCCATGGACCAGCTGCGGGAAAGCTACAGCGCCCTTCTGTTTGAGCAGATCATCCGGGTTGACAGCCGCCTGCAGAACGCCCAGTGGGAGAACCGCCCCGTGCTGGACTACGCGGGCAGTGCGCGTATCTCGAAAGAGTACCGCGCCCTTACGAAAGAAATTTTGAAGCGCTGCGTTTGAGAAAGGCGGTAATACTGTATGGCTTTAAAAAAACGAACCGTCGTCTCCCCTGCTGCCGGCGCGGTGTCTCTCCCCTCTTTGATGGCCGACCTGCCCGGCACACGGCGGCTGGAGGAAGTGCCGCTGGACAAGCTCTCCCCTGCTCCGGCTGACTGGAACTTTTACGCGCCGCTCCCCGATGACAAGCTGCTGGAGCTGATCGAGAGCATCCGGGCCAACGACCTGCTGCACCCCATTGTGGTCTGGAAGCAGCCGGATGGCGCGCTGGTGATTTTAAGCGGCCACAACCGCGTTCGGGCTTACACTGCCCTGTTGGAAAAGACCGGCGAGGACAAATACCGCCGCATCCCCGCCACCGTACTGACGGACATCACCGCCGACGAGGCGCACGAGATCGTCGTCGATTCCAACTACGTGCAGCGCGTGCTGACGCCGTCGGAGAAGGCGCGGAGCATCTCCCAGAAGTACGCGCTGGCCGGGCGCAAAAAGCGCAGCAGGAACGGCGTGCGCAAATCAAAGTATGAACAGATCGGCGAAGAATACAATCTCTCCGCCCGTCAGATCGCGCGGTATGTGCGGCTGGGCAGTCTGGACGGCAGCCTGCTCAAGCTGCTGGACGGCGGCAAGCTGCCGCTGACAACGGCGCTGCGGCTCGTGGATTTTTCTGCCGAGAATCAGAAGTATCTGGCCGACCACCATGCCGACGAGCTGGCAGGCCCCAAAATGGCCAGGCTGACCGCCGCCATGGCCCCGGAACAGATGGATGCTGCCCTGCAGGCAGAACCGCAGACGGTGCGCGTTTCCGTCACCGTGCCCGCCGCGCTGGAGGAGGATTTCCGCCGCATGGCCGAGGAATGGCTGCACACCCACCGCTGAGCCTGTAGGGGCCGGGCACGCTCGGCCCGCAGCTTTCCCGCAAATAACCGCCTTTCCGGGCGAGATATTATGTCATGGTGACATAATATCCTATTTATATGGACTCTATTTCTGCATGATATTATGTCATGGTGTCATAATATCTTTTTGCAAGGAGGTTGGCCGTGCCAAAAAAAAGTGAATTTTTGCCGCCGCCCAAGCCGGATTCTCACCCGGAAGAAGCGGCAATCCTCACACGTATTTTTAAGAAAGAGCCTCTTATCACCTACCGCGAGCTTTTGGACAAGTACAAGAGCGAAGTCAGTAAACAGCAAGGACTGCTCGGGCTTCTCGGCTTATTTACCACGTATCTGGACAGGCCGAACGATGACCCTCTCATTCCGCAGCTTATTCAGGCAAAGCAGGCTGCGCTGCAAATGGAGATTTTGTCCCGTCCCATCGATGGCAATCTGAGTATGCCGGAAACTGAAATTCAGATTTTGGCCAAAGCGGCATTGAAAGGCGCACTGGTCGGCTTGCCCGCCGGTCTTGCCTGTTACTTTACCTGCTATGCCTTCGCCACACGGGAGCTTTCTGCCTCCGGCAATACGTTAAGCGAACCTATGGCAGAGCGTTTCTTGCTTTCCTCAGCGAACCAAAACGCCCTGACCCAGTACAGTATGCAGACGGATTCCATCTTCCGCAATCTGCCCAAGCTGCTGCCGGAGGAGGAAAACGAGGTCTACGTCGGCAAGATTGCTGGGAAAAACGTGTCCACCATCGTGACAATGGATTTCCCGAAAGCCATCGCGTTGGACAGCGGCGGCAGCCTGACGAGCTTTGATAAGGCTATCTTAAACGGCGTTTCCTCGCTGCTGATCGCGGGAACGATCTATTTCACCATCCCGATGCTGTACCGCGCCATGATCGGCAGTGAAAACCCCAGTATGCGGGAGGAGGCCGTCCAGACCATCCGTGACCGGCTGGAATTTATGCGGCACTCCACCATCACACTGGACTGCACCGAGGAGGCCGCCGCCCACTTTATCAAGGAAGGGCAGAACCTGCAGAGCCTGACGCTCTCGCAATATCTCTTGCCGATGAACCGGATGAACGCCGTGCTCAACGGGCGGGAGGTCGAGGCGTACTTCCTCATTGACACGCCGCCGCTGTTCCAGTATGCGTCCAGCAAGCGGCAGATCTCCCTTGTGGATATGGACCTTTTGAACGTACACTTTGAAGCCGACTCTCCGCTGGCCGGGGCCAGCCTGAACAACACCCCCGCCATCATTGTGCTGAAGAACTACCTGCTGACCCGCATTGAGGGCATGAAGAACCCAAACAACCGTCTGCAAAGCCGAAAGATCCTGTTCTCGTCCATCTACGAGGAGCTCGGCGAGCCGTCGCCCATCAAGCAGCGCCGCCAGCGCCTGCGCAACTACACCGAGATCTATCTCGAGTATCTGACCCAGCAGAACTACATCAGCGGGTACAGCTTCACCCGCACCGGGCGCGTTGTGGACGGGGTGGAAATCGTGCTGGACCGCACCACCCGCAAGCCCGCACCAACGCCCGAGCTGACTTTGCCCGATGAAACGAATAAGGGCCGCTTCAAGCAAAAACCACGCAAGCGGAACATGATACGATAGCCACGATTTTAAAACCACAACTGATGACCAAATCCAGCCTTACCAAAGCCACATTTGATGACCATAAGTGCTTCACCAAAGCCACAAATGATTACCACCAAAGCTACATCTGATGACCGCCAAAGCCACAACTGATGACCCAAGCACCCCCGCAAAACCCATGATTTTTCACATTTCAACGGCAAATTTTCGCTTTTTGAAAAGTGCTGTATGTACTGTAAGTACTGTATGATATCTTTCCCTTTTTTACAGGGAGGAAAAGATACAGTTTTTCCCTGTAAGAGGAGAAGTTTTCGTATGAGAAAAACGGATGCCAAAACCTTAAAAAGCTGCCTGCCTCAATGGCTGCGGGAGCACGGGCTGCCCCTACACAAGCCGTTCGCCTGCCTGAACCCCGCGCACCAAGACGCGCACCCTTCTATGGGGTACAATGAAAAAAATCAGACCGTCCACTGCTTTGCCTGCGGCGCGACCTACGATATTTTTGACTTAGTTGGGCAGGAAGAAAATCTGACGGATTTTCCTTCTAAAATGAAGGCCGTCAACCGGCGCTACGGCGGGGGCGAGGTCATCCGGGTCACAGCGAAGCCGGCGCAGGCTTTTCCTTATAAGGAAAGAGCGGGCAGACCCGACCCCTACTTTACCGGGCGTGGTTTGTCCGATGAGATCGTGCAGCGGTTTGGGTTGGTGGTCGAGAATGGCTATGCGGTGTTGCCGGTCTTTGTGGATGGTGTCTGCCGCAGCGTTTGCCGCCGCGCCATTGACCCGGCTGTTGAACCGCGCTACCAGAACAGCCGCGGGGCGATGCAGCTTTGGAACAGCGCTGCTATGGAACGTGCGGCAGGGGAAGCACTGTTTGTGACGGAGGGCATTTTTGATGCCCTTTCCTTAGAGGAATTGGGATTCCCGGCTGTAGCGCTCTGCGGTGCGGCCAACACAGGGCGGTTGATGCAGGCCTTAGACGCGCGGGAAGCAAAGCCGGAGAGGGTGATTCTTGCCGGGGATTCCGATGCAGCAGGGCAGGGGATGAACGAGAAGCTGCGGGAGCAGCTGACGGCGCGCGGCATTGCGTGCGCCGTGCTGGCTTTGCCGGATGGCTGCAAGGATGTGAACGAAGCATTAGTGCAGAATAGAGATGCGCTGCAAGCCGCCTGCGAGGCCGCCACAGCGCCGCAGGTGGTACAGCAGCAATCGACCTTGGAGGACGAGTTCCTCGCGTATCTGGGCCGCCGCGGGGGCGCTGCTGTGATGTCTACGGGTATCGCCGGTTTGGACAAGGCGTTGGACGGTGGTTTGCACGCCGGGCTGACCGTGCTGGGTGCGGTTTCCAGCATGGGCAAAACCTCCCTGATGCTGCAAATGGCCGATACGCTAGCCGCTGCGGGGAGAAATGTGCTGTTTATAACAATAGAAATGTCCCGTATGGAGTTGATCGCCAAGAGCGCCGTGCGCGGTACAAAAGAACGTGCACGCCCGCTGCTGGACGGCAAGCTGTCGGAAGAAAAAGTGCGCGGTCTGATTTCCGCTTACAGGCAAAAGACCGGCGGCAGGGTAGAGCTGTGGGAGCCGGACGCCCCGCTTACCCCGGCTTTTTTGGATGAAAAAGTGTCGGCCTTCTGTGCGCAGCACGAAAGCCCGGTGCTGTTTCTGGATTATCTGCAGCTTGTCGCCCCTGCGCGCGCGGGCATGACCGAGAAGCAGACCGCCGACGCCGCCGTCGCCATGCTCAAGCAGCTGGCACGCCGGTACGATATGCCGGTGATGGCCGCATCCAGCCTGAACCGTGAGGCCTACCGCCCCGGCAGTGCCGAGCCGGGACTGTCGGCCTTCAAGGAGTCCGGCAGCGTGGAGTACAGCGCCGATTTGCTGCTGGTGCTGAAATACCGCACCGATGCCGACAGGGAAAACAAGACCGCTCCGCGTCATTTGGCACTGACCATCTTAAAAAACCGCTTCGGCGCGACGGGGGAGAGTATCCCCCTGGACTATGAGCCGGAGAAAGAACTGTTCCGGAACGGAGCTGCCAAAGCCTCCCCGCGCACAGGAAGAAACAAAATACGGTAAAGCAGGGGGAGATATTATGACATGATGTCATAATATCTCTATTTTTCGCATGAAAAATGTGAGAAATACAGGAAAAAGTGGCTCATGATTTGTGCAGATTATATTGAATTTCGCTTTGAAAATGTGTATACTGAGTGTGTACGAAAAAAAGAGAGGGGGAAATATACCGTGTATCTGAAAAGAAAAGTAGACACGTTTCTTCGTGAATGGAAAGCGGACCCGGCAAGAAAGCCGCTTATCATCAAAGGAAGCCGTCAGGTCGGGAAAACCGAATCAATCCGGAAGTTTGCCGCAGAAGAGTATGAGAGCGTTGTAGAAATCAATTTTGTCCGGGATGAAAAATACAAGGGAATCACCGCAGACGGCTATGAGGCGGCCGCCATTATCAAAAATATATCGATGATTGACCCTTCCAAGAAATTTATTCCGCACAAAACGCTGCTTTTTTTTGATGAAATTACCGAATTTCCGGAAATTGCAACATCCCTCAAGTTTTTCCATGAGGATGGGCGGTTTGATGTGATTTGCAGCGGCTCTATGCTGGGTGTGAACTATAAGAAAATCGAAAGCAACAGCGTCGGCTATAAAAAAGATTACGATATGTTCTCCATGGACTTCGAGGAATTTTTGTGGGCAAAGGGCTATGATGACACGACTGTTGAAGATATGCTTTTGCATATGCGGGAGCTGCGCCCATTCAACGAGCTGGAGATGCAGGTTTACCATTCGCTGTTTCTGGATTTCTGTATTCTCGGCGGTATGCCCGCTGTCGTGGCCGAATACATCGAAAAAAACACCTTTGAAGGTTCTCTGGACACCCAAAGGCAGTTGATTGCAGATTATAAAGAAGACATCCGCAAGTATGCGCAGGGGCTTGACCAGGCGCGCATCCTGAATGTGTTTAACCGAATTGCCCCGCAATTAGCCAGGGAAAACAAGAAATTCCAGATCTCCAAGGTCGCCACCGGCGCAAGATTCCGGGATTACCGTGGGTGTGCCGAATGGCTGGCGGATGCCGGGATGGTAAACATCTGCTTTTGTCTGGAATTTCCGGAGCTTCCATTGGGCGGGAACTATGACCCGGATGTATTCAAGCTCTATTTTGCCGATACCGGGCTGCTCGTCTCGATGCTGGATGAAGAATCGCAGGAGGATCTGCGCGCCAATAAAAATCTTGGCGTCTACAAAGGTGCGCTCTATGAAAACATGGTCGGCGAAGCGCTTGTAAAGCAGGGCTATAAGCTCTACTATTATAAGCGGTCGGATTCTACATTAGAGGAAGATTTCTTTATCCGCTCAGCGTCCTCGCTGATTCCGCTGGAAGTGAAGGCCAAAAATGGGCAGGCAAAATCCATGCGCACGTTGATAGCATCGGACAAGTATGAGGACATCCGCTACGGGTTCAAGTTTTTTGCCGGCAATATTGGGCATGAAGCACAGTTTTATACGTTCCCCTATTTCTGCGCATTCCTGCTCAGGCGCTTTATGAAGGACTTCCGCCCGCAGGAAGAAAGCAGCAATTGATTTCACGCAGACAGGTGATTTTTTAGAGATATTATGACATCATGTCATAATATCTTTTTTGCTGCCTTGCTTTTGTATCACTTTGGTGATATACTTATACCAAGGAGGGCGTCAATATGGAAAAGAAAATCACCCTGTTTCACGGCTCGGAAAAAGTCATCGAGCATCCCGTGTTTGGCGAGGGGAAAAAGCATAATGATTTCGGGCTTGGCTTTTACTGCACGGAAAGCGAGGCACTGGCAAAGGAGTGGGCCGTTTCCTCTTTGCGGGACGGTTTTGCAAACCGCTATACTCTGGATACGGAATATCTGCGGGTTTTACATTTGAACAGCCCGGACTATACCATTCTCAATTGGATCGCCGTGCTGGTCGAGCATCGTCTATTTTCCATAAAAACGCCGGTGGCAAGGCGGGCCAAGCAATATCTGATCGACAATTTCAGCGTGAACGTAAATGCCTATGATTTGATTACAGGCTACCGCGCCGATGATTCCTATTTCGATTATGCGGAATCTTTTCTGAACAATGCCATCTCGGTAGAGCAGCTCTCGCAGGCGATGCGGCTTGGCAAATTGGGGGAGCAGGTGGTGATCAAGTCGCAGTTTGCCTTTTCCAATCTGAAATTTGAGGGCTTTTCCATCGCAGAAAAAGACAAATACTATGTGCAGCGCAAAGCAAGAAACGATGAAGCAAACCAAACCTATCTGAAAATGCTGGACGATGAGGCAGACGGCATCTATATGCAGGACATTATGAGAGGAGGCATCCGCAGCGATGACCCACGCATACCAAGAAATCTATCTGAGTAATGCGCAGGCGGCTTTGGGGGATGCGTTCGACTATGCGATTCGTGTCTGCGGCGTATCGGGAGAGAATTTTATAAAGCTGTTCACCGTAAGTTCGGTAAGCAAGCATATGGAAAACGGAGAACCCGCGTATCTGGCAGGGAAGAGCGGCATTGAACTGGCTGCGCAGATCCTTGCGGAGACGACCGGGATGACAGAACAGCCGGAACAGCCGGAACGGTATGCGCGTTCCGGCGAATATTGGATCGGGTGGGCGGTTGCGTATTATCAGTGGTACTCCGGGCGAAAGTACAGCGAGATTTTCGAGGTGCTTTCCTTTGTGGAACTGGAAAAAATATATTATACCCTGCACGAAGCGGACGTCAGCAAATTTGCCGAGATTGCGGATGCCCGCATCCGGGAGCACTTTGCGGAAACAAACCTGAAGCGCATCCGCACGGCCTACGGCTGTTCGCAAGCCGAGCTGGCGAAAAAATCCGGCGTCGGCCTGCGCTCCATCCAGCTGTACGAACAGCGGCAAAAGGACATCAACAAGGCAAGCGCGGAGAGCTTGTATAAGATTTCCAGAGTGCTTGGCTGCGCGATGGAGGACTTGCTGGAAAGATAAAAACACGGACTTTTATCCGGTGGGCGCGGATGAAAGTCCGTGTTTTTGTGCGGGCGCGGTAACGGTTTACCCGTTTATAGAATGAACGGGTAAACCGTTATATTTTTAAAATAACATACTATGTTATTGACATTTCCCCGCGTTCAGTGTAATATAAAAATGTATTCTTACAATACACAAAGTCGAATCAGGTCCGATACACCTGTATGATGCGCCGACTTGCCTTAGCCTTTGCCAATGGTTTTTCGCATCATGGACCCACACATGAGTAATCCTTTTGAAAGTGTGTGGCAACGTATCTGAATGTAGCCGGACATACTGATAAAATGCCGGAGAGATGATTCCTCTAAAAAGAATCCGACAGAGCCTTACCTGCCGTAGAAGAAGAAAGAAAGGCTGCACACATAAGCAGTAAAAAAGTGTCGGAGAGAAATCTCCAAAGCGGTCACACATAAGACCTTAAAAAGTGTATTCGCCGAGTGTTGCGTCCCGTGCGGGCGGGCAGGAGGCGGCCTAGCTTCAACAAGAAATACAGATAAAGGGGGGCGGTTGCGTCTGGGCAGAAAGAACAAGAAATATTATAAAGACCTGCACCAACAGGCGTATGACCGCCTGACCGGGATGCAGGCCTTTGGCGAAAGCAAAAAAGAGGCTGTGAAAAACGGTACGGACGGGCAGAAGATATTTTCTTTCAATACTTATCAATCGTACTGGAAACACACAAAATATTTTCTTTCTTATATTAAAGAAAAGCACCCGGAATGTACGACGCTGAAGAGCGCAAAAAAGTATGTGAACGAGTGGCTGCAAGCGCGCGCCGACCAAGGGCTGTCCGCATGGACGGTTCAGCTGGAAGCCAAAGCACTGGGCAAGCTGTACGGCATAAACCCGGAAGATGAAAACTACTTTAATCCGCCGAAGCGAAACCGCGAGGACATCAAGCGCAGCAGGGGAGACCGCGTGCGCGATAAACATTTCTCGGTTACGAACAACGATGAACTGATTAAATTCTGCAAAGGCACAGGGCTGCGCCGCAGCGAACTGGGGATGCTCAAGGGCGGAGACCTTGTTACAAAAGAAGAAATCGAGTGGGAAATCGCTGCGATCGAATCCGTACCGGTACAGGAAAGAACGCCCGCAGAAGAAAAGCGGCTTGGTGTTCTGCAAGATACCCGCCTGTTTGACTGCCGTTATTATATCCACATCCGAAACGGCAAGGGCGGCCGGGAGCGAGTAAGCCCCATTGTCGGGAAAAATGCGGCGCAGATCGTCGAGCGCATCCGAAATACGCCGAACGACGAGAAGGTCTGGCAGCACATCCACCAGAGCGCTGACATCCACGGCTACCGCGCCGAATATGCAACCGACATCTACCGCGCCCATGCAAGGCCCATCGAAGAAATCCCCTACGACAGGGTCAACAAGGGAACGGGGCGTAAATTTCAGAGTGATGTCTACACCTGCCGGAAAGATGAATCCGGGAAAAAGCTGGACAAGAAAGCCATGCTGATCTGCAGCAAAGCGCTGGGGCATAACCGCATTGAAGTCGTGGCAAACAACTATATCCGCGGACTGTAAAAAGAGGTTTTTTCATGCCAGAGTTTAAGAAAAAGACTGCACTGGATCTGCGGGATTTGCCGGAGAATGGGCAGGAATGTACGCACGTGCTGCTGACCCACAGTGAGTATGATGGTTTGCTGGCGAAAGTGGCCTGTGCGGAAAGAGATGCCCGCTCGGTCTATACAGCAGCATCTCAAAAGATTGCACAAGCCGAAAGAAATTCGGCACAGGCAAAAGAAGCTGCTTACGCAGAAGTGGATGCTGTACAGAAAGACTTGGAAGAAGCCTGCCGTAAAATAGAGTATCTGAACGGCTTAAATAAAAACCTGCTGCGCATCGCGCGGGAGCGCGCCAACGCAGACAGAAAGCTCCGCCCCAAGAAAACGCATACAGGATATGTGGTACTTACCTCATCAGAAAAAGAGTACCGCTATAAAACCATGCGAAAAGAAAACGCTGTGGCAGGGCTGTGGGAGACCGCGCTGCAAAGTCCGTATTCCGTTGATTTTACAGAGGAACAGGCAAGAGCGCTGACGGAAGAACTGGTACAGCCGAACGAAAACAGTGAAACGATTGTCGGGCGCATTGGCATTGATACCTATTATCATGGCAGCTATGAGGACTTGCTGCACGACCAGCGGCGCAGCGGCAGACAAGCGGAAGACTTAAATATTATGCTGAAACCGAAACTGCGCGCTAACTATAAAACCGGTTACTGGGAAGTGATCTTCCTGCACACAAGTCCGCTGGGACTTGTGCCTGGGGATATGCGGGCGCGAGGATAAAAATAAACAGCAGGAACTGTCCGGACAGTTCCTGCTGTTTTTATAGGGTCGGCCTGTGGGGTTGGTCGTCCCAAAGCCCTTTGGGCGGTTCCGTCAATACCGTAAATCCATCGGGTTGGAGGTACAGGACCCAGACAGATTATTGGTAGAGGATCTCGCCGGTGGGCGTGAAGAAGTCATTGGTAGGTTCGGCGCTGTGGTTGTAGATGTATCCATAGACGCACTGGGCGCTGTCAATGGCAAAGCGGCCATCGTCGGTGCGGGTGTAGGTGATCTGGTAGCCCACATCCTCCTGCGCGACGGCAAAGAAGGAGGGGAGACCGTCCTCGTTGAATTCAATATAAACAGCGCAGTCGGTGCAGGCGCTCAGAGCATCGGGAGTTCCGTCATCTTTGAGAGTCAGGTCGGTGACCTCCGGCACATAGGGCGAGCCTTCCATAGCGGCAGCCTGCGCGGCGTCAAAGCTCGCGGAGGCCTTTCCGTCTGTATAGTCAAAATGAATGTCGTAATCCTGGGAAAAGTCGTCGTAGATGCCAAGCGTGATGTGGCTCAGGCGGCCATCATCATCGTAGAGAAAATCGCCGTTGGCGCCGCCAAGGCCGGTGGTAAAGCGGAATTCCCGCAGGCTCTCGGTTTTTTCTTCGGTGGTATCGCTCTGCGGGGCCGGCGTTTCTTCGGGGGTGGCTTCCGGCGTGGTCTCCGGGGCGGCTTCTTCGACAGCGGGCGCACTCTCGGAGGGGGTGGCGTTTTCCACCGGGGCCGCGCCGCAGCCGACCATCAGGGTGAAGGAAGCGAGGGCGGAAAGAATCAGGGCGGACAGTTTACGGAAGTTTTTCATGGTATATTCTCCTCTTACTAAGTTGTGTTTTGTTTTTCCTTACATCTACCCTATAGGGTCGGCGGGCGGAGAAGTTAAAGAAACTGTAAAAATTAAAAGAAAAAAAGAGGGCTGCTGCCCACTGCGGCAGCAGCCCTCTTAGGGAATATGCGGTTACTTGGCGATAGCGGCCAGATAGGCAGCTTCGTTCGCGGCGATCTGCTTCTGGAACGCAGCAACAGCGGCGGCGTAGGCGGCTTCGCGGGCATCTGCGGCGGCCTGGGCCTGCTTTGCGTTGGCGTAGCGGGTCTCGGGGGCGGCAGCCTTGTTGGCGATGGGCGCGATAGCACCACTGCCGACGTAGCCCTTGACGCCCTTGGCGCTCACAACGGTGGTTGTCTCATTGCCGCAGGTATCGCAGACATAGACGTTGCCCTTGCGGGTCCAGTTGTGGTAGCCGCACTTCTGGCAGGTGGTGTACTCGATGCCCCAGGTGCCGTTGGCCTTGGCCTCATCGATCTCCCTCTGCTGGGCCGTGCGGGTGTCAACGGGAGCGGTGCTCACCGCTGCAGCGGCAGACGGTGCGCTGGCTGCGGCGGGCGTTTCGGCAGCTTTGTTCTCGGTGCTGGGCGTGTCGGGCGCGGCGCTGCCGTCGGTGACGGTGACAGTCGCCTCGGCGATCTTGGCAAAGCTGCGGTCCGTCAGGGTCACGGTGCATGTGCCGGGCATCATGGCCTCATAGGTGATCGTGCTAACGCCATTCGCGGTTTCGTAGCCGACCTGCTTGAGTACGCCCTCCTTGTCGGCCATGCTGGGCCCGAAGGCAATGTACTCGCTGCTAAGATTCCAGTCGTACATGCCGCCGGCAGGGACCGACATCGTCCAGGTCTCGCCCACGCTGATGTCGGCGGAATCCAGCTTGTAGTCCACGGCGGGCTCGGCGGCAAAAGCGCCGACAGCCATCACACAGGTCATGGCCAGGGTGGCGGCCATAGCGGTCAGTTTTTTCAGAAACGAAGTCTTTTTCATAACACATTCTCCTTTTGTAACAGATAGATTTTTTCTTTGCAGGGAAACATCCGATCGGTTTGCTGCCTCCTTACACCATGACTATAGGGAGGCGGGCTTGTAAAGTTAAAATAAAAGTGCAGATTTTTTTCGCAAAGGCGGTTGCCTACTTTATATATACGCTTGACCGGATTCTGCAAAGTCTGCTATACTCTCTATTGCTGCCCTTCCCCAAATCTGGCAACAGAAAGGGGGTGGCCTTAGTGGACATAACCATAACCGGTTTCCTTGTGTCTGTCGCAGCAAGTGTAGTTGCCTACTACGTTTGCAAGTGGCTTGACAGTCACGGTAAGGGCAAGTAAGCACAAAAAGACCCCCAGTAGAGAGCCTACCTCTACTGGGGGTCACTTTTTTGCGTGGTCTTAGCGGCAATTCCATAACCGGTTTCCTTGCCTACCTATAGTATATGCCGATACAAGGAAAAAGTCAACGCCGCATATTCATGATTTTTTGCTTTCCCTTTAACTTCCCCGCCTGCCGACCCTATAGCCTTTGTGTAAGAAAACAAAACCCAAACACAAAGGAGAAGAAAACATGAAAAAGATCACTGTAAATAAAACTCGTATCCTCACTGCTGCCGTCACGCTGTTGGCGGCTGTCTGCTGCCTGGCAGGGTGCGGCAGCAATGCCGTGCAGGAGGTCCCGCAGCCTGCCGGGACCTCCCGCAGCGAGGAAGCCACCCCCGAGACCGCGGCGCCGGAAGCCACGGCCACTCCGGCCCCCACACAGGAGCCGACGCCCGCTGTGGTCGTGCCCACCAGCGTGACGCTGGAGCAGGAGGGCGGCATCCTGAACAACGGCATGACCTGGACGCTGCATGCGACGGTCCTGCCGGAGGACGCCGCCGATAAGACCATCACATGGACCTCCGCCGATGAGAGCGTCGCCACCATCGACGACAGCGGCGTCATTACGACCCATGCGCCCGGGCAGACCACCATCACGGCGGCCAGCACGGCGGGCGGCGTGTCCACCACCTACAACCTCGTTGTGCAGGAGGTCGTCAAGTGCAGCTACTGCGGCGGCACGGGGCATACGGCCGATACCTGCGCCGTAAAGAAAACGGCGGAGCAGCAGGCAGCCGCCGTGATCGCCCAGCAGCAGGCGGCCGCCGTGGCCGCCCAGCAACAGGCCGCGGCCCAGGCTGCCGCTGCGCAGGCGGCTGAACAGTCCGCCGCCGAAGCCGCCCAGCCCGCCGACCCCGGCTATGCTGTGACCGCTAAGGGAGACCGCATCTACCCCGAGGGTTCGCCCGACATTCCCGAAGGTGGTGTTGTCCAGCGCCCGGACGGCACGTTCTACGTCAAAGGTCCGCGCAACGTGATTTTCGGCTACGAGGAAGGGGAACCGGACCCCAATATGCCCCCATGGACCGGTGACTGCGTGTTCTGCGGTGACTTCGGGCACGACGTCTACCACTGCCCGATCCTGGACGAGCAGGAAAACCCCGATGCGTTCCTGATTGACAATTAAAAGGAACCTGCAGAATTTTTCTGAAAAATTTTCAGATTCTCTTTAACTTTCCCGCACACCGTCCCTATAGGGTAGATGTAAGGACAAACAAACAAAAACTAAGGAGGAAAATCCTATGATCACCATCAACAATAAATCCCGTTACTTCTCCGCTTCCGAGGATATGTTCCCTACGATGGAGCGCAACTTCGCATGGCTGTTCGGTATGCAGACCCCCGAGCAGGGCTGGAAGGCCGCCATGGCCAAGGCCATCTACCGCAGCGCCCGCGCCAGTTCAGCGGAGGAATGGCAGTACGGCTTCCCCATCGGGGATGACGGCGAGCCGATGCTCATCGAGGATGACTTCCTGGCCGACCTGATGGCGGCTTACCTGGAAAAGCTCCCCGACGTGGCCCCGCAGGCCCACTCCTTCGAGGAGCGTCGGGCCATGATGAAGCGGCTTTTCCCCCTCAAACACACCAAGGAGTACTACGAGATCCGCCTCGACAGCGTGATGAACGAGAACCCCGGTGAGTTCACCCTGGAGGATTACCTCCGCGGCGTAGGCCGCTGCGCACGGGAGGAACTCATGGACAAATTCGGTCCCCACGACAGCGGGCTGGACTGTTACTTCCAAATCTTGTTCCGCAAGATCAACCGCATCGGTGCGGAGCGGTTCAGCCGCGAGGCCGAGCTGCTGGCCGATCTTGCCGCGAACGACATCACGGCGGAGGCCCGCAGCCTCTACAACCCCTGGTCCTACTACTGTCAGGCCGCCTTCCGCGACCTGGCCTGGGCCTAACCCCCTCTACTTTTGAAAGGAGAAATTACTATGGAATGTAATACATTTGAAGAACTTCTCTACCGCGACCTCCTCATCTCCGACAGCATGGAAAAGAACACCTTAAAAGAATTTCCCTCTGAGGAGCGCAAGACGCTCATGCAGCTCCTTTTCCCCCTCAAAGACAGAGAGAGGTTTTTCTACCTCTACCAGGACATGACCCTGGAACAGTACACCGCCAAGGTCGTCACAAAAGCAGGGGATCTTCTGGATTCCGACATATTCCCCTATGGCAGCGAGATCTGGCTGCGGTTGGAGGATCTCGCCGAGATCGACAATATCTCCGCCGAGGCGGCGGAGCTCTACGGGGCGTGGAAGGACGCCGAGGCCCGGCACAACGCCCACAAGGACGAGGAGGGTTGGTTTTGAAAAATACATTTGTTCCTTTGGACAAGCAGTCCAAAAAGGCGCAGCGCGCCGCCGTGCGTGCCAACCGCGCGCTGTGGCAGGGCGTCAAGCTCTGCCCGCGCATCATGCGCAAAAAGACCGACTACCGCCGCAAGGGGCGGCGGGTGGATGCCCTGGACACTTAAAAAAGTTGTGCAGCATCCGCATTTTAGTGTATAATGAAGTAAACTGCCCCGCGCAGGGGGCTTGCTTACAGGGAGATGATCCTATCAACGCTAAAGTTTCAGCCGCCTACGCCTGTGGGCGTCACCATACCTTGACAGGGACACCCTGCCAGGACCGCACAGCCGGCTTTGTGCGCGGCGCCCTGGCGGGGGTCGTGCTCTGCGACGGCGCTGGCAGCTGTGCCCACAGTGAGAGGGCTGCGCAGCGTTTGATGGAGTGGATTCCCGATTACCTGCAGATCACGTTTGATACGCTCTGCGCCCTGCCGCCGGAGGAAGCCGCCGCCACGGTGGCCGCAGCGGGTCAGGCGGCGCTGGAGGTGCTGGGCATGCCGCCGGAGGAATGCTACTGCACGCTGCTGTTTTATGCCGCCCATGCGGACGGACGCTGGCTTTGCGGGCATATCGGCGATGGCTACATCTTCCGTATCCGGCAGGACACTGCCGTAGTGTTCTCGGCACCGGAGAACGGCCATGCCAGCAACGAAACGTATTTCCTGTCCGAACCGGGCGCCGCGCAGCATCTGCGCATCCGCAGCGGGGAGCTGCACGAGCCCTACGCCGTGCTGCTGACAAGCGACGGCGGCGGCGATACCCTGTTTGACAGACAGCAGCAGCAGCCCGCCCCCGCCGTGGAGCGCCTGTGTGACTGGCTGACAGAGAACGATGAAAAGACCGTTACGGAAGCCTTGGCGCATGTTATAAAGGAAAAAATGATCCCGGCCACAGAGGATGACGTCAGTGTAGCGATCCTGTATTGCGGCGAGGAGGAATAACAAACGAGCAGCAAAGCGAAAAACCGCTTTGCTGCTCGTTTTACTTCTGCATCGGAAAAGCCTCGTACATGGCAAATCAGCACGGGCGGGCAGTGCTCGCCCCTACAGGATTACTTCTGCAGCTGCTTTGAGATTTCCTGCAATATTTTTGCGTACCGGCGGCGCTGGTAGCTCACGGCTGCCGCGGTCACATGCTGGTAAGCGGCCACGCTGCTGTCCTGCAGCGGGTGGGTCGGCGCTATATCCAGCAGTGCCCGCAGGCGTTCCGGTTTGTTCGGCTCAAACAGGTAATTTATGTAGCCTTTTACAAGGATCTGCTCCCACAGCAGCTCCTCCTGCTTTTCCAGCAGGGCGCAGTACCGCTCCGGCGGCAGCTCCGGCTTGTCGGTGCACAGGGGGCCGAGCACATCGGTGGTAAAGAAAAGCCGCGGGTATTCCTTTACATCCTTGCTGGCAAACATGGCAATAGCGCGCAACGCCTCGGTTGTGCGCTCCAGATGCTCCTGCATATTCTCCTGGTTCGGGTCGGCCATATCAAAGCCCGGGCCGTCGTCTCTGTCGTTGCCCGGGTCATTCAGGGAGACCGTGCGCCGCGCGGCGGTAGCGTTGCGTCCGATAGATTTCAAGGCATCCGCATCCACATCCAGAATATCGGCAGCGCGATCATAGAAGGCGTCCGACAGCTCAGACGGGTCAATGCCCTGCTTATCGCACAGCTCGCACAGACGCTTCCAAAGACGCGCCTCCCCGCGGTTCAGGCGGATGTCGCCCTGCTCGCGCATGGACTGCCTGTTCATTGCTTCGTGCATGGCATTGGCATAGATCGTATCAAAATAGGCCATAAACTCCTTGCCGGAGCTTGCGTCGTACCGGGCGACTGCCTTGCGCATCGCCTCGGTAAAGGTCAGCGTGTCCAGCTTGTTGCGCAGCTTGCTGCGGCGGGTATAGCGCGCATCCAGCATGGCATCTTCGTCCTGTTTCAAAAGCCCGGTATCATACTCGGCGTTGTTCAGTCGATTTTCCAGCTTCTGCAGGAACTCCTTAAACTCAAACACGAGCAGATACAAGCTCTGCCACTCTCGGTTGTGCTGCAGACGCTCCTCCGGCGGGTACTGCCAGATCGGGTGCTTCTCGATCTGACGGCGCAGAGCGGCCTGTTTCTCGCTGTCTTTTGCGTAATCCGCCATGGCTTACACCTCCCGGTCGGGGTGGAGCATCAGCTTGATAAAGGCCTTCTTGTCGGTCAGCTCTGCATCGGCAGCCATATCAACGATGCCGTCCAGCGTGAACAGTGTGCTGATGTCATACTGGCGCGCGTTCTTGACCTGACCGCTTTCCCGCGTCAGCTCGCGGTAGTAGATGCCGCAGACCTCGGTGTCGTCCAGGATCTTCTCGGCATAATGCAGGGCCGAGGACAATACCAGCGGATACGTCTTGGTGCCGAACGTCGCATCGGCGTAATAGCAGGCGTCGCTCTCCATCGCGTCGGTCAGCGCCTCAAACAGGGTCAGCAGGCCGTCGCGCTGCTGGTTTTCCGGCGTTGTCAGGTCTACGAGGGTGTAGGGCTTGCCAAGGCTGTCCAGCTCACGGCGGAAAACCTCCAGGTTCTCACTGTGAGGGCTGTTGACCTGGCGCACAGCGATGACCTTGATCTCATCCCCGTCGTGAGCCGTATCGGCCAGGATCGGGGTAATGGGGTAGCAGGTGGGCTGTGTGGTGGTCTGGGCGTAGTTGACCGGCTCGGCTGCATAGGGGGTGATGGCAAAGTTGCTGTCCAGCGGGATCGCTGTAATATAGATACGTTTCATAGAAAGTCGGGTCCTTTCCTGCCGCGGCGGGCGGCATTTCCTGTGTATAGTATAGCAAATTCGGGCAGGGGAATCAACGCCCCTGCGGGTGTGGCTTTAGAGACGCCCGGTCTGTTTTTTGGCTTTGTGCCGTGCGGCAAGGGCCGCCGCGACCAGAACCAGTCCGATGCCTATCAGGGCAAAGGTGGCAACCGCGTAGACCGCCATCAGGAGGTTGCTGATAGGGTTCTGTGCCACAGGCAGGTGCAAAACCTTTGTGGTGCCGGCTGCCAGCAGTGTGATAGCCCCTGCAACGAGGAAGCACACCGCGTGTACCCTGCACAGGGCGGTAATTTTCGGATGTGCCTGCATCATGGCTTTTGTGCTGCGGTTGGGGGTGTTATCGGCGCGGTTGTAGCATTTCAGCAAAATCTTCCGTGTGACCGGCGGCAGTGCGATTGCAATAACGCCGACATACAGGGCCACCACCATGGCGACGATGACAAGGAGCCCGCCCAGCGCACTGCCGTCCTGCGGCATGGAAAGTCCCATAATGGCAGCATCGATCTCGGATTTATGCGTGCGGTAGTAATCGTAGTTATTCATCTGTGTTTCCTCCTGAAATTTGTTTTCGTTGTCTTTCCTTACACTCCGGCAATAGGGAACACCGGGCGGGAAGTTAAAGAAAAAGTCAGAAAAATTTTTTTGTGTTTTTGTTTGAAAAAACGCCTTTTGCGCCCCTATAGACAAAGTGACCCGACAAGAACACCAAAAACAGGACAAAATCACAAAAAACCTCTGCGAATCCACCGGAAAAATGTGAAAAGGTCTTGAAAAAAGGGGTATGGGTAGGGTTATAATGAGACTATCAAATGAAATCGGAAAGGACGCGCACTATGTTTAAGTATGAAGACATGGATTTTCAGTCTTTGACAACCTCTTTGGATATTGAAAACCCTGACGGCCCCGAAGAACTCTATGCAATGGCCCAATTCTGCCGCATGGGCAAGGGCACCCAGGCAAGCGAAGAAAACTACCGCTTCTATTTACAGCGTGCCGCCGACGCCGGCAGTGAGCAGGCAAAGCAAGAACTGGATGCGCTGGACAATGCCGACGCTGCTTCTGCTGCCGAGCCGCCGGAGGAAGCCAGGGCCGTGGAAGGCATGAGCCTGCCGGAGCTGATGCAGGCCGCCGACAACGGCAACCCCTATGCCCTGCTGCCGCTGGCAAAAAAGGCGATGAGCAGTGAGTTCCACGACCTGCCTAAAGCAAAACAGTGGCTGGAAAAGGCCGCCGCGCTGGCACCGCAGGGGGTGTACAGCGACGAGGATGCCACGAAAATTTATATAACACTAGGACGTCTGCTAAAAAAGCCTGAGTTCGACACCCCCGAAAATAGAGCCGCCTGCCACCGCTATTACAGCCTTGCCGCCGAACTCGGCAGCGGCGAAGCGTTCGACGAACTGTCAGACCAGTACGAAAAGGGCTACGGCTGCACGGCTGACCCGGAAAAAGCGAAACTCTATGCCGCGCGGGGTGATAACCGCAACGACCCCGCTATTATGATTTTCAGAGGGATTGCCAAGATTCAAAGCAGTAAGAACCTGATGGACCTGGTGGCCGATATCAGCCGCATCCGCAAAGCATCGGACGACAGAGATATCCTTGCCTTTGCCGATCTGCTGGCGGCTGCTGCGGGCTTTGAGCCCCTGAAACCGGAAACCGCCCAGTGGGCCTGGGATCACGAACACGGCGGCGATATTAGTATTCCGATTCATACCAATGCGCATTTCAATGGTATCCCCGGAGATGCGCAGAATTTAACAATGACCTTTCGCGGAACGACGCAAATGCTTGCCATGGCCTACGGCACAGACCCGGAACAAGCCGCACAGCGCGGACTGCCGGTGGACGCACACAAGGCGGGACTGTTATCATCCTGGATGCCGAAGCAGGCAGATGCCCAGGCATGGGCAACATATGGTGCCGCAAAGAACGAACCGCAGGCTATGTATATCCTTGCCTGCAACAAGGCCAACGGCGTCTGCGGTGAGAAAGACCCTCAGGGTGCCTTTGCACTGTGCCTGAAAGCTGCCGAAGCAGGATTCGTTCCTGCGCAGGAAAGTGTTGCCAAGCAGTACGCCATCGGTTCCAGCGTTCCCGTTGACCATGAGCGGGCCGCCTACTGGGCGGAAAAAGCCGCCGCAGGTGATGAAAACGCCAAGTGCGAGATGGGCAAGCTGTACTATTTCCAGTTGAAGGACTACCAGAAAGCAAAATACTGGCTGGAAAAGGCAGCGGAAAAGAATGTGAGCGAAGCGCTTAACACCTTGGGCATGATGTACCATGGCGGATTGGGCGTACCCGCCGACCTGAACAAGGCCCGCGACTACTACCAGAAAGCGGCAGACGCCAATAACAAAGAGGCCTGCTTTAATCTTGCCGAACTCTACGCGGAGGGACAGGGCGTACCAAAAAATACCACCCTTGCCGCCAAACTGTACCAGAAGGCCGTCGATCTGGGCGATACCACCGCTGCTCCCATCAACCTCAGCGTTCTGTACCGCCAGGGAAATGGTGTTCCGAAGAATCCTGCAAAGGCCGCGCAGCTTCTGCAAATAGCCGTTGACGACGGAAATGCGATTGCTGCGAATATCCTTGCAGGCATGTATCGAAACGGCGAAGGCGTGCCGCGCAATCTATACCGCTCCTATGTACTGTATACGCAGGCAGAAAAGGGCGGCTTCTGCAACTACCTGGCGCTGTGCGATTGCTACATGCTGGGCCTTGGCATCGGGCGAAATTACGACCTGGCCTACTCGTATCTGCTGGGAAGCTACGAAAAGGGCGGGCAGTCCAAAAAGCAAACCGCAAAAAATATTATGCTCTTTGCTTCCAATGTAAAGAAGAACCAGCCCGGCTATAACCTTGTCCCTGTCTATGAGAAAGCCGCCGAACTCGGCAGCGCCGATGCTATGGTAGAATTGGCGCATCTGTACGAGACCGGCAGCGGCGTTGCGCAGGACATGGCAAAAGCCAAGGAATACTACCGCCAGGCCGCCGCACAGGGCAACGACGAAGCCCTGAATAAAATGCTGCACGGCAGCAGCACGCCCAGCGCGGCGGCATCCTACGCGCCGGAGGAAGACCCGTTGATGCAGCGTGCCAAAGAGATCCTTGGCGCTGACATCGACACCACCGACCGCGAAAAAATAAAGTTGCAGCTGAGTCTGCAAACCGACAACGCCGCAGCCGCCGCCCTGCTGCAGGAGTTTAAAAAGCAGGACAACCTGCACGAAGACCTCGGCAAGAATCTTGCAGGCAGCATGCTGCTGTGGGTCGTCGGCTATATTCTGGCGGGCGCGATCCGAGCGGTGCCTGTTGTCGGCGGTATTCTGGCGCTGGTTTGCAGCCTTGCCGCCTCGGTCGGTTTTATCATGGCAGCGTACCATGCTTACAAAATGCACTTTGTGTATCACCTGTCCTTCACCGATCCCGACATCCGCAGGGGGTACTACAAAGCGCCCCAGGCGGTTCTGGACTGGTGCAAGGCCCTGACTGCAAAGAAAAAGTAATCCAACACCCATAGAAAGGCGGTTCACTTCCCCATGCCGGAAGATAAGCTGACAGAATTGGAAAAGGAGGAGCGCGGCCGTGCGCTGGCCGCCGCCACCAACAGCCTGGAAACCTCGATGCGCAGCTTTTTGCTGGATACCTACCTGCGTGCGATCCCCCGCAATAAATTCGGCGGGTTCTGGTGCGCCCTTGGCAGCAACAAGGCCTCCGTTCCCCCAGTGGTGGAGCGCAAAACCATGCTGCCCTACATGGGGCAGGACTTCCGCCGCGATGCCGCCGCCCAAAGAGATCCCGCGTTTTGGCTCAAAAACCTGCCCAACCGCGATTTTTACGCCGCTGTGGTCGCTGCCTGCGGGGCTGACCCCGATGAAGAACTGCGCCGCAATATCCTGGGGTGCCTGGATATCACCGGCTTTTTCAAGTTTAGTTTTCTCGACGGCGACTATGCAAAGCTGATGGGCGGCACGGTGTACGGGATGCTTGCCATGCGCTATGCCAAGGTAAGCGCCATGCCGCAAAACCGCTGGGATAAGCTGAACAAGCGTGCGCGTGACGGCCGCAATGATAAAATCGGCCACGTTAACTCCCACACCTACCGCGAAATGACCGTTGCTGAGTGGCGCACCGCCATGGATGCGTGGGTCAGCATTGCCGACTGCCTGCACGATGCCCAGAACGACGCGCTGTACAACCGCCTTATGGCGGATATTGACACGGCGGAAAAGCTGCGCAGCAACGCCCTATACACTCTGAAAGATCTGGCCGATGCCAGCGGCAGTTTCACCCCTGAAGAAGTCGCAGACATTCTGGTTCGGTATCACTATCAGGTCGTAAACGGCACGATTTTCTGCGATAAGCAGGAAGCGCTGCACTGCCTGAGCGACGCTGCCAAAATGCAGGAACTGGAACGGGCACTGGCGGATATCCGAGCCGAGAAAGCACAGACCCGCCGCGAGGTCCCCATGGCGGCAGAGGCTGCCGTTGTCAGCGCTGCGCTGGAAAAGCGGCTGCAGAAAGTTCCACAGCTTACTCTCCTGTCCACCTACAAGGGCGAGCCGCTGGAAGGCCGCACCTTGCAGGAGTTGGCCGCAACGCACTACATCGTACTGACAGCCTCTGTGCTCAAAAGCCCCGACGGCCGCAGCTTTGTGTCTTCACAGCTGCTGCCCGCCTTAAAGCTGGCCGGGCGCGACCCGAAGAAAGCCCTGATCGTGGACAGCACCGCGCTGTATCACCTCTTCCGCCAGCGGGAGGAGTATGCCAAGCTGACCGAGCAGTACCGCAGCACATTCTGGACACCCCAGCGGGAGGCCGAGCGCCTGGAACTGTGGCAGCGCTGCAAGGAACTGCGCAGCGCCGACAGCGCATACTTCTTTGTGCGCGATTTGAAGCTGCCCACCCTGGGCACGCCTGACCCGCTGAGCACCGAGGAGGAATCCCTGCTGGCTGTCATGGCATCCCACCCGTTTGATCGCTTCTGTGTGCTGCTCTGCGGCGCGGCGGGCTTTGTGCGGATGATCGACCGCAAGCAGCTGCCCTTTGTGCAGGTGGGCCGCGTGCGCATTGGCGCACAGCGCCCGGTCTGCTCGCTGTTCCCCCAGCTGCTGCCCCCGGCCCGCGCTGCGGCCGATGAACCGCTGCTGACCGACCTGCTGGCCGCCTACGGCGAAGCGCTGGAAAGTGAGCAGACCGCCGATGGACCGCTCGCACCGGCCCCGCAGCTTGTTTCCCCAGCAGCGGAACCAAAGCCGGAGTCGAACCACATACCGCAGCCCGTACAAGCGCCGCCCCAGCCAAAACCAGAACAAGCCCGCCGCCACGGCTCTGCCCCCTTCCCCGCAAATCTGCCGCTGCGCAAAATGGATGAGACGCTGCTCCCCTGCCGTGTGCGCCCAGTTCCCGGTCTTACACTGTGCACCGAGGACGGAACCACCGTCACCCTGCACGGTGCGCTGATGGAGGGCGACGAGGAAGCCAAGGGCGGCGAGGGCAACCTCTACCTGACCGATATCCCCGGCCATGTCGCCAAAATCTACAACGCCGAGCACCTGACCGCCGGCCGCCGCGACAAGCTGGACGAAATGCTGCGCCACGACCCGCAGATCTGCGGCCTGTGCTGGCCCACCCATATGCTGTATACCAACACGGGCGATTTTGTCGGCTATACCATGCCCCAGGCCCCCGCAGGGGCTCTGCCCTTCTCCAAGTCAGTGCTGCGCATCGGCAGCCCCAGCGTACACGAAAAGCTGCTGAAAAACTGGGACCGCCTGGACCTGGTGAAAGCCGCCCGCAGTGCGGCCAATATTGTGGCCCATCTGCACAAGTGCAACATCCTGATGGGCGATGTCAACGCGGGCAACTTCATGGTTGACCCTAAGGACAGTTCCAACGTCTATGTGGTGGATACCGACAGTTTCCAGCTTGGCGGCTACCCCTGCCCTGTCGGCGTGGAGGACTTCACCCACCCCGGCACGGCACAGCGCCTTGGCGTGACCGGCGCACTGAAATACGATACGTTTTTGCGCACGCCGGATGAAGAAAACTATGTTTTGGCGATTTTGATTTTCAAGGTGCTGTTCCTGAATCAGAATCCCTTTGTAACCAAAACAAAGATGACCTACCGCGAGGCTATGGCCGCTAAAAAGTTCTCCTACGCGCTGGAGGGCGACGACTACGAGGTGCCCGACGGCGACAACTGGATGATCTGGAAGAACCTGCCCCGCAAGGTATCGGATGCCTTTACCGCCGCCTTCACCCAGTGGCAGTGCGCCACCGCCTACGAGTGGGTCGCCCTGCTGGACTACTACGCCGCAAGCATCCGAAAATATGGTTTCAGCCGGGAGCTGGCCCCCATGAAATACCATGAGTTCCGCCCCGATGACCCCATCTATGTAGACCTTGTCTGCCCGTGCTGCCACAGGGAGTTTAACATTCATAAAAGCCGCTACACCAAGCTGCATGATGAGTTCCACAAGCCGATCTTCTGCCGCAGTTGCAACGCCTCGCTGCAGCTGCACGGAACGGAAATTTTGCGAAACTCTCTGACCTGCGCAAAATGCGGCAAGACTTACGACGCTACTTTCCGCGAAAACATGTACGCACGAGCCGAGCCGCAAAAAGCCCTGTGTCCCCACTGCCGCCCGCGCCGCACCTACACAAAAGGAAGATAACCTATGAATGAATTTGAAAGTCTTCTTTCGCAAGACCTTGATTTTGCGAAGAACAAAAGCAACCGCATTATGATCTGCCTGTGCATTGACTGCTCGGCTTCCATGCTGCGGCAAGGCGCAATGAAAAAGGTCAACGACGGTATGGCAGCCTTTTTAGAAAAGACGAACAGCGACACGCTGTCCCGCGACGCGGCGGATATCTGCATCGTATCTTTCGGAGATACCGCGCAGCTTGTCAGTGATTTCGGCACGGCGGAAGAAGCCTTGCGCAACCTGCGGGCACAGCCCATCCTGCCCGTTGGCGCTAACACAGTGCTGGCGGCAGGCGTCAATATGACACTGGACCACCTGGCTGCCCACCAGGCGCAACTGTCCGCCGTGAACAACAATTCCTATATCCCGTGGCTTATCATCATCATCGACGGCGACTCCACCGAGCGCCCCGCCGATGTGAACGCCGCCGCCGAGCGTGTGCGGAAACTGCTGCGGGCCCACGAGTTGAAAACGATGTGCCTGAACATCGGCAGCGGCAGCAACAGCCTGCCCGCCTTCACGCTGGACGGCAAAGTCGGCCGATTGGACAACCTGCGTGTAACGGATTTCTTTGACATGCTCAGCCGCAACGTCAGCAGTGCCAGTCGAGCCGCCGTCGAGAGCGGAGGCCCAGAGTTTACCCGTAACTGGAACTAAAAGAGAAACAAGGAACTGTGATGGGCAACAGCAGTGAGCCCAAGCGCGTGATCGCCTGGTGACGGATTTTCTTCATCGTAATTATTGTCGTGATTCTTGCCAACTTTTGTAAAATCTCATCCTTTTCGGCAGTGTGTTCGCCCCGATGGTTTATGACGAGATCGACCCGTTTTCGGATATGCTTGTGGAGGTCAGCGGAACCGTGCCTTTCATTAAGCTGGAATATCCTGACATCAGCGGCGATCCGTTCCTGATGGAAAATGTCAAATATGAGGCCGCTAAGACAGATGGCTTGAGCAACGGCGATGTTGTGACGATCACTGCCACCGCCAGCAAGACGGCTTTGAAAGCCGCTAAAAAAGTGTTTTCACGAACCACGATGCAGTACACCGTGGAGGGGCAGCCGTTCTACCTGACACCCGACACTGTTTTGAACGATGAGCAGATGGCAGCCCTGCGCTCCTGCATGGATACCCTGGTCGAGGCCGCGTTTCTGAACGGCGGCGAGGATGTACAGCACGGTGCACAGGGGTACCTGTATGGTGACGCCTGGAAATACTGGGGCAGCGAGCCTACCGCAACCCTTGTCAGCTGCGATAACCTCGAGGCTGTCGTCTTTCCCGCCTCCGGCGGCGACCCCGGCTATGTAGAGTTTCTGGCGAATGCGACTGTGACCTTCTGCGCCAACCAGGGCAATGCCCAGCCGGAAACCTTTAGCGCCTGCATGTGCATCACAAGCAAGTACATTGAAATGCAGGGAAACGATATTACCTTCTGGGAGGTTTCCCACGTTTCCTTTGCCGAAAATCAGGAGAAGGCCGTCCTGTCTCTGCGGAAAAAGGACCCGACCTGTAAAGAGATCCCCCTCCCTGCCGCCGAATAAACATCAAGCCCCCGGTGAAGTGCACTGCTTCACCGGGGGCTTTTCATTCCGACGCTTCGTAGTATCTTCCATCTTGCTAATACCGGTGCACTGTTTACAAAAGTGGCGGGTATTTTTTGCAGCGGCAACAGACGACTGTATTCCCGGCTCTTTGAGATATTATGTCATCATGACATAATATCATGTTTGATTTGACTGCTTTTTCAAGTTTCTTATACTGCTTGTACCAAAAGTAAGGTTGCCTCATAAAGTATCAAAACTCATTGACAAAGAGCTGGGTTCCGCTGTATAATGTTATATCAAATTAAAGGAACGTCAGGAGTGATACTATCATGCCCGTTTACGGCTACTGCCGCATTTCCACACCGCAGCAGAATATCGAGCGACAGGTTCGCAACATTGCCGCTGCCTACCCTGCGGCGCATATCGTCCGTGAGGTCTATACCGGAACGGCCTGCCGCGGACGGCAGGAGCTGGACAAGCTGCTGCACTGTGTACAGCCCGGGGATACCATCGTGTTTGACAGTGTTTCCCGCATGAGCCGCAGCGCCGAGGAAGGCTGTGCCTTGTATGAGGAACTATACCGGCGCGGCGTAAACCTCTGCTTTTTGAAGGAGCCGCACATCAACACAGACACCTACAAACAGGCTCTGCAGCGGCAGATCGGCACAGCGCCGGAGACAGGCAGCGCCGCAACAGACCGCTTTGTGGCCGGGGTGATGGACGCGCTGAACCGCTACACCGCCGACCTGGCCGCCGAGCAGATCCGCCTTGCCTTTGTCCAGGCGCAAAAAGAGGTGGATGACCTGCACCAGCGTACCCGCGAGGGCCTGATGACCGCCCGGCTGAACGGCCGCCAGATCGGCCAGGTGCCTGGGCGCAAGCTGCATGTAAAAAAGGCAGCCGCCGCCAAGGAACTGATTTTGAAGCACAGCCGGGATTTTAACGGCACCCTGGCCGACACCGACTGCATCAAGCTCATCGGCATTGCCCGCAATACCTATTATAAATACAAGCGGGAACTGCGGGATGATATGTCATGATGCTATACTATCTTTTAAAAATTTTTCGAATTTCTTTAACATCTCTTTGTGTGGCCCCTTTTGTATAAATGTAAGGACAACCAGAAAACAAAGCAGAGGGGAGGAATGACCGATGCAGACCTGCGTACCGATAGAGAAGCGCTCCAAAAGAGAACAGCGTGCCGCCGTGCGCGCCCACCGTGCAGCGTGGCGGGGTATCAAGCTTTGCCCGCGCATCATGCGAAAAAAGACAGACTATAGCTTCAGCGACTCCACGATGAACTGGTACTACTACGGGTACCATAACCCGAATCAGATCTCGGTAGCACAGGATTGGCAAAACGCCGTTTCCTTACATTCCTACACCAGTTTCCCTGTTGTAAGCAGTGAGGGATAACGCATTGCCCCACACAAAAAGCGCCCGCCGATTTGGCGGACGCTTTTGCTTTTTATGTGTCGGCGTTTCAGCTTTGGCGCAGCTGTTCCTGCATTTTTTGCAACAGCTTCTTATATTCTTTGCGCCGGTTGCTGATGGTCACGGTCGTTTTGCCGGTAAAGGTGGAAATCGTGCGGTCTTTGGGCTGATGGGTCGGCTTTATATCCAGCAGCGGGCGCAGGCGGTCCGGCTTGTGCGGCTCAAACAAAAAGTTCATGTAATCCCGCGCAAAGATTCTGGCCCACAGCAGGTCCTCCTTCTTTTCCAGCACAGTGCAGTACCGTTCCGGCGGGATGGCTGGCTTTTCGTCACACAGCAGGGCTATCACATCGTTGGTAAAGAAGATCCGCTGGAACTCCGTCATGTCCTTGGAAGCAAACATCACAATCACACGCAGCGCTTCCGTAGCGCTTTCCAGCCGTTCCTGCATGCTCGTGGCATTGGGATCATCGGCGTCAAACATGATGGCCTCGCCGTCGTCGTCCTTGTGGGTATCGTCATTCAGCGAGATGGTGCGCCGCGCGGTCGTCGCGTTCATGACCAGCCGCTTCAGGGCTGCTTCGTCCACGTCCAGGCAGTCGGCAGCCGTCTCGTAAAAGCCGGCGGGTAGGTTTTTGGGGTCAAGCCCCTGTTTTTCGCACAGTTCGCACAGGCGTTTCCACAGTATAGCAAATCCCGCCGCCTGATTCAATGAAAAAGCCACAGGGTCAGTCATTTTTCATCGCATCCAGGAACATCAGCACCAGGATTCCTCCGATGGCCAGCGTAGCCCAGACGGCATTGGTAAAGACCGGGTTTACAGCCCGGAACAGTTGGGTATTCACGTAAGCGCTTTGAGGCAGTTCCCATCCGTTGGTGATATGGTACTCGATTGCAAAGCATACGCCCGTCACGGCAAAGGAAACGAGCGACATAATGCTGAAAAAGCACTGGTAGGGATGCGCACGGAACATCTTCCCCATGCCGCGGCCCGGCGTATTGTCGCGCGAGTTGTTCAGCCCCCACAGCGGCAGGATCAGCACCGGCGCAAAAAGGGCCGCTGCCGCGAAAACGCACAGCTTGATGATGGCACCGATCAGCCAAAAGATGTTATACCAGGCTGCCGTATCGGGATCGCAGATGATGTAGGTGGTATGGTCGTCAACTTTATGCTCAAACATGATTACTTTCTCCTTTTTCTATGCTTTTGTGTCAGACGTTGTCCTGCCCGGCCTTTTTGCGGGCGGCCAGTGCAGAGGCGATCAGAACTATCCCAACTGCAGCCGTCGCAAAGACGGCTGCACTGCCCACAGAGTCGATCACACGGAAGAAAAGGCTGTGTACAATGGGCAGGTGCAGGACATTCTGTGCCCAGGCGAACACCAGGATGATCGCACCGGCCACGGAAAAGAGTGCCTTGTGTACCAGGCAGAGCTTGGCAGCCTGAGGGTGCGCCTGCAGCATTTCTTCCTCGCTGCGATCCGGGGTGCCATCGGCGCTGTTGTACACCTTTTTCAGGATTTTCCGCGTAGCCGACGGCAGCGTAATCGCTATGGTGGCCGCGCAAAATGCCAGCGTGAGGACGGCGCAGTGCATGAGTATCCCAAGCGGGCCGCAGTCTCCATCACAAGAAAGACTCATCATGGCAGCGGTAATTGCGGATTTATCTTCGTCGTAATGGTTCATAGTGTATTTCCTCCTAAAATTTTGTTCTTTCCTTACACCTTTACAATAGGGATGCCCCTTGGCAAAGTTAAAGAGATTTTCAGGATTTTCTTTAATTTTGTTTGCCGGGGACCCTATTCCTATAATGAACGATTGAAACCCCGCTGCTTCCGTGCTATGATGAGGTGGGATTTCGGAAAAAAGGAGGAAGTCAATACTCTATGGATTTGGAACAAATGAAAACAGAAAACCGGGGCACTTACAATTTCATTCTATTGCAAAATGATTTTGTAAACGGCTTTCGCGATTTCGGACGTGCGGCAATCGATGAGATCATCGAAAATGAACCTGCACTTTCGGGAAACGACCGCTGGTGGGATGACATTAAAAAGTACAATAAAGAAAATGCCCCCAACTACATCTTTGCCACAGACAATAAGGAAGTTAATACCGGCAGCTTTGATGCAAGCGGCGTCGCCAAATGGATGCTGTACATGTACTCAGACGGGACGCTGAATACCTACCTGACAGGCGGCTGCCGGGCGGTTTCCATCGAGGACTGCTCCCCCTCTGCCTTTAACAGCGCGCTAAACAGCTATATGGCACTGCGCAACTACACGGCACATTCCAGCGCCGATGCCGAAGACCTGGATACCGAGGACCTTTTGAACCTAGCCTGCCTGGCCTGCTGGCTGACGGCACACCTGTACTGCTCGGCCCAGGACGAAGCCCTGGCCCACATGCGGCATGTCCGGGACGAAATTGCCGAGGAACTTGGCCGGACAATCGAACCCCACGACGAATATGACCTGGCGTTCCATCAGGCCAAGCCATGGCTGGAGGATCACAAATCCACACCGGGAACAGCTGCCGCCAAGGGCGGAAGATCTCATGCTTCGCGCCATCACTCTTACGGCGAGGGGCTGCCTTTCCCCTTTGAAGGCGGCGACATTACTGCCCCCTTTCTGGTCGGCCCGTGGGAGCGCCCGCTCAACGCACAGGCGATCTTCCCCAGCCAAATCGGGGCCGCGTTCCCACGCGAGTATGAGCACCTCTGCCCCGAAATGCCCGGAGCAGAATTGGAGCAGGGCCTTTTGCACGGCGCTACAAGGGCCTATCCCAAAAAAGAGCTGCCGGAGATGGACTATGCAAGCCGCCAGCCGTTTTTAAAGGACATTCAATTCACGAAAGAAAACGGCGGAAAGACCAAAAAAGCTCTCGATCTGCTTTCGAAGGGACTTTATTACGCCACTATGGCATCCTCGTTCGTTGTTCTGCTAATGTGGGGCGCCTTTTGCGGTCTCTTTGGCGCAAAATCTGCGCCCTTCTTTGTACTGGTCAACATGCATGACGGCCAGCGCGACGCCATCGCCCACATGTTCATTGACCGCTGTGCGCATGACCTTAAGACCCATCGCTATAAGCCGCTTCTGGCACCCGGCATTGCCCTGACGCTTATTTACTGTTACCTGGAATACCTTTCCCGGGATCCCTATTTCTGGCTGACAAGAGTCTTCCGTTTTGTCTACAATCCTCTTTCCTGGATCTGCTTTTTCCTGTTTGCGGGGCTGCTGGTTCTGGATGCGGTACACGCCGCAAAAACCTACAAGCAGTACCGCCATCTGGAAAACACGATCGGTGCCGCCGTGTATTTCTATCTGTTCAAGATGGCGCGTGTCCCCGGCAAGATTGGCTTTGCTGTCGGCCTTATGCTGATCATGGACATCTTTGGAAATTTTCCTTACCTGTTCCCCATCATGGTGACAGGCTGGCTTGCCATGCAGGCCTGCTCCAAGATGGTAACAGGTTCTGCTGATCTTAAAGATTGAGAGGAGTGAGCAACTGTGAATAAACATAGCATCGACTATATGCACGAATGTATAGTGAACGACTTTAATGACTACGAAAACCTTGTGATCTGCCGCGAATTGGTAGCACAGCTTTCCAAGCGTCCCCAGCCGCAGGGCATGGATTATGACACTGCGGAAAATTCCTATGTAGATGATCTGTACACTGCATGTGGTTACAACGACTTTTGTCTGCGGGAACTCCAAATGTCGCTTTATCCCGAGAAGGAGGCTGCACCACCACTTTACCCGAACGAAGATTCTTTTTTCTGCCATATGTTCGATACAATATTTTTCTTTCTGTGCAACAGACTAGATGATGATATCAATAGCATCGAAAACACGCTTTGTGCCGATGACATTCAGACCTTTCTTCTGCTGGTTGAGCTATTTGCGCGTGGTTCATCACGTTGTGAATACAGAGGCTGGCGTGAGTCCATCGATGAATTCACTAAAATTGATAAATCAGCTGTAAAAGATGCTTTTGTCGCTTCTTCTTATCTTGCCAACTGCTATTGGTATGGTGTCGGTGTTCCGCAGTCCTTCCATCAGGCCGAATTTTGGAAACAGTATTCCCTTAATCTCCTCTACACATACCGTGACTTCTACGAAGATCCTATAGATTGTGAAGGGTTTATTTCTGGCGTACTGGATGAGATTGGCCGTTTGAGCGTAAGCTGCCATATACAGCGCAACCTTCCGGATGCCCTATACACGGATGAGCAATGGGGTTGTATTTCCGACTTTGGCTGCATGCCTACCGAACTGGTTGCCATGAGCAGAGCTGAAAAACCGGACACGCCTTATATATCTCATACATCTTCCCTCGTTATGCAGATGATTCAGAAAACCTCACTGGAAGAGCTGAAGCAGATGGGACATACCTACCTGAATTACGTCCGCCGCAATAGCAGCAAAAATCCTTTGGAGGATTGGAAGCAGGCCGTAAACTATTATTACGCAGGTGCTGCACAGGGCGATGCCGAGTGTGCCGCCGCCGTTGGCTACTGCTGCGAGATGGACCCCCGCGGTTCCAACCTGCCGCTGGCGCTGGCCTGGTACCAGCACGCCGCCAAGGCCGGCAGCGCGTGGGCCATGGAAAAGGTCGCCACATTTTATGAGGAAGGCTACGGCTGCACCGCCAACCGCGCCCTTGCCGATGCCTGCCGTGAAACCTTGAAATACATGCGCTGACTGCCCATAAAAATTGCCCCCGGTGAAGGTTGTGCTTCACCGGGGGATTCCTTTTTCCTATTGTGTTATTTCACATCCAACAAGCCCCACTGGCCGTTCTGCCTGGCCCAGACGCAGCCGCCCTGCGCGGGGGCCAGATCCTCAAAGCGGCCAGTCTCGATGCAGACCGTTCCATCCGTGTACAGCGCCATTCTTGCGCCGTCTGCATCCTGCACAACCACCACGCCGGACATATCCGGGAACGGGTAGTCGATGGGTTCCGGCGCACCCTCCGCCTGCATCGCAGCCTGATAGATGCAGGGGATGACCTCCTCACCGTTGATGTCGCAATAGCCCCAGTTTCCGTCAGCGTCCTCCACAGCGACCAGTTCGTCGCCCGCCATGCAGACGTTCTTGTACTGGAAGCTGCTCAGCAGGGAGCCGTCGCTGCGCGCCACCGCATACGGAGCACCGTTGGCCACGGTGTAGCACCGGTACTCGTTGTCCCATGTTGCCGGGCGCACGCCGAACAGCGCCGGGGCGTCGCTTACCTGCGCCAGCGGCGTACCGCTGAACTCGTAAGTACCCAGAAGGTCATAATAAATCTGGCTGTCCTCGGTGTAGATCCAGCGGTTTGCATACCCGCCCACACCATCGTACAGGACCTCTATCTCCGCATCATTGGCCTGCAGCTCGGCGTTCAGGCTATCGCACTTTTCCCGCATGGCCGCGAAATTGTCGTAGTTATAATATTCATCGTCCAGCCAGACGGAAAGCTCGTTGGTACCGTACAGGTAGGGCATCTGCTGCGCAGCGTCCTGCATCATGATATTGCCCGTCTTGGCCGAGAACAGGCTCCACCGCTCACCATCGCGCACGGCATACAGGCCGTCGGCGGCGTTTTTGCCCGCCGTGTGGTCCCACTCGGAGTAAAGCGGCACGATCTCATCAAAGTTGTAGCACGGCTCCACCTGCCACACATCGGCGGTTTCCTCCACAGCGGCGGCTTCGCTCTCGGTGTCATTTGCGGGGGCGGTTTCCTGGACGACTTCCGCTATTTCGGCAGCCGGAGCCGTTGTTTCCTCCGGCACCGCCGGTGCAGCCGTGCCGCACCCGGCCAGCATTGCCACAGCCATCAGACAGGACAGGGGCATAACTTTCTTTTTCATCATGATTTTCTCCTTTGTTTTTGTTTTGCTTACACCCACTCTATAGCGTCCCCTCACCAAAAAAGTTAAAGCCTCCCAAAAAAATCACAGGGAGATATTATGACATAATGTCATAATATCTCCCTGTGATTTTAAATTTAATACGCTGTACCGTATTTCCCGTTTTCCAGCTCCAGCAAAAACTTATACAGCGGTACGGCCTCAATGGTCACGCCGTCCTCGATGATGGTTTCTTCTTCCTCGTAGGTCACGATGACGAGCCGCGCGGCCCCCTGCGAATTCTGCGCCAGCTTTTTCAGGTTGCCGACTTCGCGTTCGCGGGCATCTCCGGCAATGGAATAGGCTGCCTGCACGGCCAGACCGATGGAGGGAACATAGAAATCAATGTCTATTCCCGTCTTTGCGGATTTCAGATAATACACATCGTCCGGATAGGCGCGTGCAAGCGCTACAGCCGCCATATTTTCCAGCTGCACTGATTCCTTCCGGTCCAGAAACAGGCTTACAATGCCGTTGTCAGAGAAATAAAACTTCGGGTAGCTCTCCTTCTCGACAAGGTTTGCGTAGTAGTTCTGCAGATGGAACAGCAGATAGGCATCCTCCGCATAGCGGATGTAGTCGGCAATCGTATCCTTTGCCAGCGATACATTGACGGCGCGCAGCGTTTTTTGCAGCTTGGAATAGGAAATCTCACTGCGGACGGACTCCGCTATTTTTTTTATCAGAATCTTTACCGCATAGTCGTTGCGGATGCTGTTCCGCGTGATGATGTCGCCCAGAAGCACCTTCTGGTACACGCTGGATATATACTCCCGCTTGGCCTTATATTGCAACGATTCCGGCAGGCCGCCGTATTGCAGATACTGCGCACAGGCGGCGCGGATCTTCCCGTTTGTTTTGGTGCCCAGCAGTGCCGGTTCATCGTGGGGTATTCCGCAGGCGGTCAGGTACTCGCCGAAGGCATAGGGCAAAATATGCCTGGCAAAAAAGCGGCCGCCCAGCGTGGTTTCTATCTCTCGGCTCAGCATTTTGGCGTTACTGCCCGTGATGTAGATATGCTCTTTCGCATCGGCCATGCGGCGGGCGAATTTTTCCCAACCGGTGATGTTCTGCACCTCATCCAGAAAGAAATAGCCCTTTTTATTGCTGAGTTCGCTCTGCACCGACAGAATGTCGTTGAAGTCCGCAACGGTGAACTCGGAAAGGCGCTCGTCCTCAAAATTGATATAGATGATCTGTTCCCAGCTCACACCGGACGCCACCAGATCCAGCACAATTTTATACAGCAGCGTGGATTTTCCCGCGCGGCGCAGACCCACCAGCACATAGTTTCCGTTTTCCTCAAATTCGTAGTCACGCGGCACGATTTGGAAATTGCGGATAAATTCGTGCTGATCGTAGATGACGGATTTTAAAAGGGCATGATTCATGGTTGCCACTCCTGACTTATTTTTGTCAAGTATAGTATAGCACGCATTATATTTTTTGTCGAGTATACTTGACGGAATTGTCTTGTTTTTGTCAAATATATTCTGCAATATAATTTTCTTTTTTAAAATAAAACGTCTTG